>Ga0207114_1009_pt1 | contig 68436 bp, 68 predicted proteins | sample Alteio_BWMinHeat_70_FD_153560 | JGI IMG/M metagenome (GOLD analysis project Ga0207114, IMG submission 153560) | Enriched cells from forest soil in Barre Woods Harvard Forest LTER site, Petersham, Massachusetts, United States -... | ecosystem: Environmental > Terrestrial > Soil > Temperate forest >... | reverse complement strand
CCCAAATTCAGCAATACCAGCGGGCTTGTTTCACACCTTGTGAATGGCTATATGCTGGGAAGCGTGTACCGCTACACGAGCGGCCAACCCTTCAATGCCTTCCAGCCGCTCGCGTTGGATAGTTTTACCGGAGACACGAGTTACTGTGATGGAGTCTTTAACGGTTCATCGGTCGGACCGGGGAACGATACTTGCCGTCTCGCTGTGTCCAATCCGAAGGCGCCGCTTAATACCGTTGCATATCTCAACCCGTATACGGGTCCGTTCGTGAACGGAGCGCCAACGAAAGGGACGCCGCAGTATGTGGTCTACAACACAAATGGGCCAACCTTCGATTCCACAGGTGCGGTAAATGGTTATAATCCGGGAACGCCAACCGATCCTTCGTCGGCGCATTGGATCATCAATAATCAGGCCTATGCGCAAGCGGTGGGCAATCCGTATCCGGGATCAAGCCGTAACAACCTGCGTGGAGAGACCTTCAGTGATTTGGATCTCAGCATTTATAAGACGACCCAGATTACGGAGCGTGTTTCGCTGCAGCTCCAATTCAACACTTATAACTTGCTGAATCAGATGTACCGCGGCGTTGGAACTCCAGGTGTGGGTAACTATAGCCCCACCGGTTTTAACTCGTTTCTTAGCACTGCTCTAAATTCGTCTGGAAGCGTGCCAGGAAATACCTCTGGAAATCGTTTCGTGATTTTTGGCGGGAAAATAATCTTCTAAATAATCGAAGCAATAAAAAAGGGCCCTGTAAAGGGCCCTTTTTTTATTTGCATATATTGAATTAAAAGGCGAGAGAAACACGGTAAGAATCTCAGAAAAGAATCAGGGTGCCGCGATCGTCAGTACGGCAGTGGATACGGTCGATTCTCTGAAACTGGCACTGCGGCTGGACGAAGCTGCCGGGAAATTGGAAAAACGGCTGCCGGTGCTGTTTGAAATCAAACTAAGCGAAGAAGCAGCGAAAACAGGTTTCGAGCCAGAGTCTGCGGAGTTGATGGAATTGCTGGAGCGGTTTTCCGACATGAAGCACATCCAGATGCGCGGGCTTATGACCGTAGCACCCTTCGATGAAAACCCTGAGATTGCGCGGATTTGCTTCCGCCATCTGCGGCAGTTACGCGAACAGCTAGCTGCACGGTATGCCCGGCTGGATTTTAGCGAATTGTCGATGGGTATGTCGGGAGATTTTGAGATTGCCGTTGAGGAAGGCTCGACACTGGTACGGGTCGGAACGGCGATCTTTGGCTCACGCCCAAAACCCGCATGATTCCCTTCCGTGAAACGACGGCGGGTGTGAGTTTCGCTGTCCGTGTACAGCCGCGAGCCAGTCGGACGGCGATTGTCGGTATTTCTGGCGAGGGCGATAAAGCGGCGCTGAAAATTGCGCTGGCGGCTCCTCCAGTTGAGGGCAAGGCAAACGAGGCGCTGATTCGTTTCCTTGCGGAACAGATGGATCTTCCGCGCTCGGCCATAGAGATCGTAAGCGGAGGACAGTCCCGGAACAAGATCGTGCGTGTCGCTGGGGTGGATGTCGGCCGTGTCCGGTCAAGGCTTCTCATCGCAAATTAATTCGAGCGAGGAGTTTTACGGAATCGAACGGAAAGCAGACGTCCACTTACTCGATTCCTGTTCCGGCTCTTTGCCCGTACACTGACCATGACAAATAACGAAGGAAACTCATGATTCATTTGCACGCCGCCGTGATTGGCGCCATTGTTCTCACCCTGTTGATTGTTTCGCTGACGCGGCTGGGCAAGGTAAAAACCAAGGCCGACTATCTGGTTGCCGGGCGCTCCTTGCCCGCGTTTGTGCTGGTTTTTACCCTGCTTTCCTCATGGATTGGCTCAGGCTCACTGCTGGGCGGCGCGGAGAACGCCTACAACCATGGTTTGGTCGCGCTCTGGCAGGGAGGTGGCGGCTGGGCAGGACTTCTGCTGATCTACTTCATTGCGCCGCGGGCGCGGAGATCGGCGCAGTTCACCATTCCCGATCTGCTGGAAGCTCGATATGACCAGGTGGCCCGCGTGCTGGGAGTGATTGCCATTCTCTTTGCGTATACGGCAATCACCAGCTATCAGCTGATTGGCGGCGGGGACATTCTCAGCCTGATCTTTCCATCCACAATTACACCGGACCTGGGCAAATACATCATCGCTGTCTTTGTGATTGTGTTTACCGCGATTGCAGGCATGTCTTCGGTGGCATATATGGATGTCGTGATCGGAATGCTGGCGACCGTTACTATGCTGATCGCTCTTCCCGTGCTGATGCATTCAGTCGGCGGGTGGGGTGGCTTTCACGCCGCGCTGCCAGCATCGCACTTTACGGTATTAGGCGATTACTCATTGATTCGGGCTTTGGAGTTGTTCCTGCCTACTTGTCTGCTCATGCTGGGCAATCAGGCAATGTATCAGAAATTCTTTTCGGCAAGGTCTGAAAAAGACGCGCGTCATGCGGTGGTTGGGTGGATCATCGGCACGGTCATTCTGGAGACAGTGATTGTGTTGCTGGCCATGCTGGGCCATGTGCGTGCGCTTGAGAGTCACGCATCGCCTTTTCCGCGCGAAATTCTCGCATTTACCGCTCTGCACAGCTTGCCGGGACTGCTGGGTGCGGTGATGATGGGAGCCATCTTCGCCAAAATCATTTCTACAGCGAACAACTTCCTCTTCTCGCCTGCGACAAATCTGGTGAACGATATTTTTGTCCGCTATATTGCGCCGGAAGCTTCGAACAAGCGAATTCTGATTATCTCGCGGCTGATGGTCGTGCTTCTTGGAATCTGGGCGTTGTACCAGGCATTACATACCGGGTCAGTGCTGAAGAAAACGCTCTATGCCTATACGATCTATGCGGCCTCTCTGACGCCGGTCATTCTGGCCGCGTTCTATTCGCGGCGCGCGAATGCGGCCGGTGCGGTGAGCGCGATCGGCGCAGGCACTTTCATCACGGTCTTCTGGGATACGAGCTTCGTTCATCATCACCTGCCAGCGGTCCTGGCGCAGAGGGATGCCATCTTTCCTGCGCTGATTGTGGCGGTGCTCTGTCTGGTGGTCGTGAGCGCATTCACGAAGCCGCCGCGCAAGGACCAGGTAGCGATCTTCTTCGGGGATCAGGCCTGAGTCTGTTATGAACTTCCGGGTGTGACGAGCTTTTAGAAAAAAGAGGCAGATGTCCAGGGTTGGATTGGACACCTGCCTTTCGGGGTTTAGAGCCAGGTTTCGGAATTGCTCTTCCCCACACAAACTCAACTCGTCTTTTCAAGCACCGAAACCACATCGCTCCAACGCTCCGGGCTCTGGTGCATCGCGTAAACCGTATCGACGGTCAGATGTTCGCGCTCGACTGCCTGCCGGACTTCCCGCATCAATTCAGGATCGTAGAGAGTCTTGTCTGGATTCATGACCAGCGTATCGCTGGCATAGAGCAGATGGTGTTCCGGAAAATAGACCATATATTGTCGCTCGGTCGAGGCGCCGCGTATCGGGTACAGTTCCATGCGATTCGGTCCCGTGCCTATTTCCACTTTGGCAGACACAATCTTCCAATCGGGTTTCTTCGGAGAGGTCTGCAAGGCATCGGGATCGCTGATGTGCGGCGCGGCTGCCATGCGGTCAAGCAACGGTTGATTCAGGTCGAGGATATAGACAGGCATACCCTGCGTGACGTCGAAGCGGATGCCGCCGACGTGCGGCCATGAATCGGATGTGGAAAGAACGGCTTTGATCTTCTCTCCGGGGTATTTCTTCTTGGCCTCCTCGAAGATTCCCTGCGTAAATGTGTTGGAGATAGGGGTTTCGAGAATGACGATGCCATCTTGTTGCAGAACGATGGTCGTGTTCCATGATCCTGTATAGAGGTCGATTCCCTGCGCCAGGGATGTGCTCTTGTCTCCGTGGAACGGTCGCGCCCAACCCTTTTGCTGTGCGCTCTGCTGAGCGGCCTTCGCGTCAAAGGCGAAATTCTTTTCGTCGACGGGCACATTGAACTGAACGTCGAGCGTCTGGGCTGAGTTCCAGAGGATTCCGTTGCGCTCGGTAATCTCATTCGTCGGATAGACAATACCCTGCGCGTATTTCCAGTTGTCCCAATAGACTCGCTGTTGAACGTCGCCCCAGTAGTACCAGAAATCATGGAACTGGGCGGTTGTTTCGACTGCATCCGGCAGATGATTGAAGCGGTTAAGCAGAATGCGCACCGGAGTCTTGTTCCAGGTAAAAGCTACCACTGTGTGCGGGGTGGAACGCAGGGTCTGCTCAGCCTCGTAGTGAAGATCAGCCGCCTGCATGGCCGCACTCAGCACGCGCAACGGTCCAAGGGCCAGCGCTTCCCGAGTCGCATCCAGATCGGCGAGCGAGCAGGGCGAATCGCCCTGGGCGCTGTGATACACGCCGCCGGTGGGCGTGGCGATCAGCGTGTTATCAAACTCGGCCTGATGCGGATCGGATTCAGGCCAGACGGCATGCGCCTCTGTGCGGATGCGCTGACCGGCAAGATCGATGGTCGTCTTGTCACGCTCATAAGAAGTAATAAAAGGAGCCTGACGGTACGACTGTTCGACGAGTGCGGCATGCGAAATGATGTCGAGCTGGATGCTGTGGATGGCATCCAGTTTCTGTTGGCCTCCCATGGCATCCAGCGCGAGCGCAATACATTGCTTCGGGGTCGAGCCATCGCAACCCGGACTTTCCACGGTGTCGGCATGGGATACAGATATTGCAATAAAGGCTGCGACCAGCACAACTGGCAGGCAAAACGATCGGGCCATTCCTTCAAGCTCCTGGTGAGTAAGGCCCAGCGTAACGGGAGCAGAAGTGCGATCAGACTGAATTGTGACCATGTGTGGGAAGGCTGCGGCAAAGCGTTCCTTACATAGCGTAAGGCGGCATTTGCTACCTTATGCGTATGCCTGTGGCGATGCTCATACTTGAAATCCGCATCGAGAATGCTCATTCGCTCAAGGATCGGCGACAGGTGGTGCGCAGCCTCAAAGAAAAGCTGCAGCACGGCTTCAACATTTCAGTCGCTGAGATGGATGAAGCGGTTACCTGGCAGTCGGCAACGATAGGCGTCACAGCCATTTCACGCTCGCGCGATTATCTGGCCGGTCAGATGAAACAGGTAGAAGACGCAGCCGTGCGGATTACCAATGATCTGGGTGCGCAGGTCGCGGACGCATGGTGGGAGTATCTGGAAGATTGAAACGATGGGCGCACAGATCTGCGCAAAACCTTGAGTCATTCCCGCTCCATCGATTGAGGCAGTGCCTCAAGGAAGCGCTAATGATCCTTGCGGTAGAGGAGGTCGCGGATCGCTTTGCGGCGAGCCTCGTTCACTTCGCTGTCAGCCTTGCGCTCATCGGCGCTTACGCGGGACTGGGTGACAGAGTCGGATTCATCATTAGCACTGCACTCCGGACAGCGATTGGCGAAACCGGGCTTATCCGGCTTCAGCTCGAACTCTTCGGAGCAGATAGCACAGACTTTGATCGGAAAAGGCATACAGATTTTATGATAATAGAATCTGCCGATCATGGCTCGGCTTCTTCATATCGGATAGTGTCTCAGTTTGAATCTCGGGATTGGGAAGCGGACCTCTGGTTATTGGTCACACCGACAATGCGGCGCGCAGATAGTTTCAACCTCACCTCCGCGCGACGCAGGCTCAAGCTATTCTGAAGAGCGTGGAAGGGAGATTTGCAGCATGGCGAAACTTGTCTACGGATTGAATCAGTCCCTGGATGGCTACGTCGACCACACGAAACTTGGGCCGCCTGTGCCCGCGGCCTTTCGTCACTTCATCGAGCTGGTGCGTGGCCTGACGGGCCTCATCTACGGTCGACGCATGTACGAGATCATGCGTTATTGGGACGAAGACCTTCCTGATTGGGACGCGGAGGATCGCGACTTCGCGGTGGCGTGGCGGAGCCGGCCGAAGTGGGTCGTGTCGCGTTCGCTCAAATCAGTTGGCCCCAACGCCACGCTTGTCGCGGATGACTTCGAAACGGTGATACGCAGGCTGAAAGCTGAACTGGCTGGCGAGATTCACGTTGGCGGACCAGTCCTGGCGCAAAGCCTGACAGAGGCCGGTCTTATCGATGAGTATCGACTCTACCTCCACCCCGTCGTGCTTGGTGGTGGCAAGCCACTCTTCGCCGGCCCTCGGCCGCCGCTCCACCTGGTGGCCAGCGATTTAATCGCCGATGACCTGATTCGGTTGACGTACGTTCCTGCTTAATCGCGTGACTCACCTGACGGACTGCGCCGACGCGTCAGGTTCACTTTGGGTTCGTGAGCGGAAATCCAAATTGAGACACTACCTCGTATCGGGATTGCGCGATTTCTTGTGCGCAGGTAACCCATTTTTGATTACGACATTGTCAGGATTTGAAACTAATTTGGGATAGGCAGGCAGAGTGCTGGCATATACAGTTCATACATTGAGTAGCACTTGGGGGAGGGCTACTGAATTGTAACGCCTGTGGACAAATCGTTCACAGGCGTTTTGCATTTCAGGCGTGCCATTTGCCCTGGTCTCTTCCGGAAGCCCGCGTCGGCAAAGTCTTCATTTTCAGCAAATTCAATCTATGAATCCTCTACTTTTTTATCCCGTGCTCACTTTTGTGCGGCAAGGGCCGTCTGGTCTGATATTCTCAAACGTTTAACCAAAGGAAGTTCGAGATGCCAGAACAACGGGCGCGCAAGTATCACCAGGACCGCGTGGCGGAAACGCTGCGTGACGAAATTGGAGCCATGATCGAGGGCGAGCTCTCTGATCCGCGAATCAGCTTTGCCTATATCACCCAGGTCGTACTGAATCCAGGCGGCAAATCGGCGCTGGTGTATGTCGCCGTGGACGGAGGAGCGGACGAAGAGGCGCAGACGGTTGAGGGGTTGATGGCCGCGCGTGGCTATATCCGGCATGAGCTGCTGGAACGCATGGGTGTGCGGCACGTGCCGGAGCTTAGTTTTCATGTCGACCGTTCGGAAAAAATGAAGGCCCGGATCGATGAGCTGCTGGGACGGGCGAAAAAACGGCAGAAGACTGCGGCGGAATAGGACAGGCGGAGAAATTTCTCACCACAGAGGACGCAGAGAACACAGAGGGGACTGATACTCGCAAGCACCGTCATGGGAGAGCGGCACAACATCCACGGGGTTTTGAATGCCATCGAGCACGGCCGGCGATTTCTGGTAAGCGCTCATGCGCGTCCGGATGGCGATGCAGTGGGTTCGATGCTGGCTTGCGCAATGATTCTCGAGCAGCTGGGCAAGCATGTCGACATGATTTCCTGTGATCGTGTGCCGCTCATCTACAGGTCGCTGCCCTGCTCTTCGGCCATCCGGCAGGTTTCGCGCGTCGACGACGACTATGACGTGGTGATTCTGTTGGAGTGCGATGGTTTGGAGCGTTCGCGGCTGCGCGGGCTGGATGGACGGTTCCTGATCAATATCGATCATCATGTCAGCGGGCGGACCTTCGCTAACATCAACTGGATCGACACGGAAGCCTGTGCTGTGGCGGAGATGATCTACAAACTGGCCATGCTGGCTGGAGTTCGCATTACACCGGAGATGGCGACGTGTCTGTATACCGCAGTTCTCACCGATACCGGTTCATTTTGTTATGACGGTACGGATGCGCATACCTTTGAGCTGGCTGCTGAGCTGGTGCGGCATGGAGCACGATCGGCCTTGATTGCGAAAGATGTATATTTTTCTCATCCGACGTCGAAAATGCTGCTGCTGGGCGCTGCTCTTTCCAATCTGCGGAGAGAAGGACGGCTTGCCTGGATGTGGGTGACGCATGAGGACATGGTGCGGACCAACGCGGCGGAAGAAGATTGCGAGGGCCTGGTAAATTACGCGATCGCCATAGCTGGCGTCGATGTCGCCATCTTTTTGCGGGAATTGAGCAACCATCGTGTGCGGCTTTCGATCCGCAGCAAAGGTGACGTGAACGTAGCCCGCATTGCCGAACGCTTCGGCGGAGGCGGCCATCAGCATGCGAGCGGCTGCACGATCGACGGCCCCTTGCCGGATGCGGCTGAGATGATTCTTGACGTAGCGCGGCATACGCTGAGCAGAACGGTCCATGAAGTTGCATAGTTGAATCTGATAGCCTTACTTCGGAAAGCATTTCGATCCGGAACCTCAAAAAGAACGTGGCCATCCCTAAGAGCATCAAGTCGCTGCGCATCAGTCCCACGAGTGCAATGACACGCTTCCCCTTCCTGGGGACGACGCTGGAAGCGTTGACTCTTTTTTTCTTTACTGTCTTCTTTCTTTTTTACGGACTGGTTCCGATATTCGGCGGGGCTGGTATCGGATTGGTTGGCGCAGACGAGCCGCGCTACGCGCAGGTAGCGCGGGAGATGCTGGAACGTCACGATTATGTGACCCCGATCCTGTATGGCAAGCCGTGGCTGGAAAAACCGGCACTCTATTATTGGCGGGCGATGTTCGCCTTCCGTGAATTCGGCGACCACGACTGGACATCACGGATACCTTCGGCAAGCTTTGCGTTTGTGCTGGTCATCCTGATCTTCCTGCACATGCGGCGCTTCCGGCCCGGGGGGCAACTGGATGCAGCGCTGCTCACGGTTTCCTGCGCAGGCATTTTAAGCTTTGCGCGCGGCGCATCGACAGATATGCAGATGGCCGCGCCGTTCTGCATTGGCATGCTGGGTTGGTATGCCTGGTATGAGACGGACAGTAAGTTCTGGCTCTTCGATCTGTATTTTTTTGTAGGAGCGGCAACGCTGGCCAAAGGGCCGGTCGCTCCATTTCTTGCGCTCGTGATCCTTACAGCTTTCGCCGCGCTGCGCAAAGAGTGGTCGATCCTGCGACGGAGCATCTGGTGGCCGGGCATTGTGCTGTATCTCGCGATGGTGCTGCCATGGTTCATTGCCGTCCAGAAACGCAACCCGAATTTTCTGCGGGTGTTTTTTCTGGAACACAATCTCGAGCGCTTCGCTACGAACCGCTTCGAGCATGAACAACACTTCTGGTATTACATTCCTGTCCTTTTTCTCGGCCTGATGCCGTGGGCCGTGATCGCGATTGCCGCCTTAACCGATGCAGTGCAGGGATCGATTGCGGAGTGGCGCGCGCGCCGGGCAAAATTCCACTATATGGGGCATCAGCGCACAGGCGATGCCTTTCCTGAGTTTCTGGTTTTGTGGGCGTTGATCCCGGTCGTATTTTTCTCTTTTTCGGAGTCAAAGCTGCCGGGGTACATTCTCCCTTCCATCCCCCCGCTCACGATTCTGAGCGGCGACTATCTGAACCGCATGCGCGAGCGAGGGCTGAAACCGTGGCTGCTGATCCTGCATGCTGTCCTTGCCGGTGGTCTGACTTCACTCGTCCTGCTATTGCCGAGGTTGATTCAGCACTCTGACAAGTTGCCGCCGACGAATGCCTTGATTGCGGCCGGCACAACCGGATTTGCCGCAGCGGTCTTTATTCTCATCACCGTAGCTCGCTTCGGCATTCGCCGCCTGCGGATCGCCACGATGATCCCTATCGTGATTCTGGTGCTGTTTCTTTATGGGGTCGGCCCATTTTTCGGCTTCGGGCAGATTGCATCCACGAAGGGCACGATACAACTGATTGATCTCACATACTCCGCGCGGCCGTTAAGCCGGATCCTGAATCAGATTGCCCCGCCGGATGGAACAATTGCCGTATACAAAGTGCGCCGCGATGTGGAATACGGTATCTCGTTTTACCGAAACCGAAAAGTGGTGAACTACGAGCTGGATGGGATACCCTCGCAGCAGCACATTCTTGTGGCCCGTGAGTCTTACATTGAGGAATTGCGTCAAAAACTTACCGGCAGGCGATATGAACCCCTGTTCGTGTATCCTGCTCAAAACCTGGTCGTCTATGCAGTAGCTGCGCAGCAGTAAACCAGATAGTGGACATTACTTCCAGGACCCATTTGCTGTGCATCACTCTCAACGATCGCAGCCCAAAAGGTTACGTGCAGGAAAAGGGCTACCGACCATGGCCTTGAACAGGTAAGTGAAGTGAGCTCTGCATTGCAGCTTGAGATTCTCGACCTGAGGCATTTTTCAGCCAGCAGCCTGCGGCCTGTGCTGGAAGAGGAGAGCCGTCTCTGGAGTGAGCGCCTGCAATGGGACTATCGTTCCTCCGCCGATCTCTTGCTGCAATATCTTGATTCGCGAGTACTGCCCGGTTATGTCGCTGTAGAAAATGGACGCATTCTGGGCTATGCCTTTTGCGTCTACGAAGATCATAAGGCGATCATCGGAGATGTGTTTTCGCTCTCCGGCGCCTCTGCCGGTGTAGAAGGCCACCTCCTGCGGCATCTAGTAGAGCTGTTGCAGCATTCGCCTGGCATTGATCGCGTCGAGTGCCAGCTTCTGCTCCACCCTCATGGCCTGCATGCGGACATTTTCAAGCAGGCAGGATTCAAGCTCTACCGACGGCTTTTTATGGACCTCGATTTGTCGAGCTTTGAGCCATCTTCCTCACCGCCTGCGCTGCCTGAAGGGATTGCACTGAGCACCTGGAGGGAAACCGACTTTCATCCAGCCGGATACCTGATCGCCGCTGCTTACGACGGGCACCTGGACAGCTATATCAACGATCAATACCGTTCTGTAGGAGGCTCCCTGCGTTTTCTGCACAACATCGTGCGCTTCCCCGGTTGCGGATTGTTCGATCCTCCCTCATCGCGCACGCTGACACGCACCGCGGATGGGTCGCTGGCTGGGCTGCTTCTCTGCTCGCGCGTGCGCGAGGATGTTGGACATGTGACGCAGATTTGCGTCGCCAAGGAGCAGCGACGGTTTGGACTCGGTTTACGTCTGATAGGGGAATGTGCGCAGAATCTGCGGGAGCGGGGGTTTCGCGGGTTGACTCTGACCGTAACGGAAGAGAACGCAAACGCTGTTGAGCTGTATCACAGGGTCGGCTTCGTCGAAAGACATTCGTTTGACGCCATGGTTTGGGACCGGTCCTGGCGTTCGATGTAATCGTTCAGCGCCGAATCAACCACATGATCCAACTCGCCGCGACCACGATTCCGATAAACATAACCCAGCAATAGGCGCCATATCTGATCATTGCTTTCGGAGTCGTGCGCTGGGTGATGCCGAAAACCACAGAAGCAAATGTGGCAAAAAGCAGAACCGCAGAAAAATGCGAAAGCACTAGCATGACGGCTTCCTGCCTATGCGAAGATTGTGCGCGTCCACAGCAGAGATAATATTGAGCAGTCCCGCAACTACGATGAACTTTGTTCCGTAGTCTGCAGTTGCGACCTGCACGGAGCCGTGGCCAAGGTCGAGGATTCGCCCCAGGAAATAAAGCGACCCGGAGCCAAGGTTTCCTATAAAGCCGAGCATTTCAAGCACATCGCCCGTATTCGGCTGATAGAGTTTTCCCTGCATCATGATACCTAAGGTAAACATGGTGGTGATCGACACAAACAGCAACACCGCGCGAACCCAATGCCTGGTCAGCAAATGCCCCAAACCTGGAACGAGCCAACCGAGAATGAGCGCAGCATACGGCAAGCCGGGAAACTTCTCTTCCAGCTTCGCACCTACCTGGACTTTTGACGCCATCATATTGACTATACAGCAGGAAAGTTCTCAGCCAGCAACCCGCTGATCAGTTGGTATATCAGAAGTTTTAGACTCGTGATTCAGCAGGAACGGCAGCAAAGAGCCGCAAAAATTGATATGATGATAAAAGTAGTTCCCTCCTCGCAGGCGCGTAGCTCAGTTGGTTAGAGCGCTACCTTGACACGGTAGAGGTCAGGAGTTCGAGTCTCCTCGTGCCTACCATCTTTTTCAATCACTTACATCCTCCCAAAACTCCAAATGCGAAGATGCGTGTAGATCTCCATCGTGGTCGAGAGCTTCGCGTGTCGCATCAGCTCCTGAACCACCTTCACGTCATCACCATGCTCTGATAACAACGTGCTGTAGGTATGCCGGAACGTATTTTGAAACCACTTGCCGCGAATGGCTGCGCGATGAACGGTGCACCCCGGCAAACTTTGATAGACTTGACCTAGATAGGTCTGGCAAGTTGTAGCACGTGAGTGTTTTGAGGTCGTTCGATCTGACTGCCAACGATTTTTCTCGGAAGCAGTTAGTGATAGATGGACACGAAAGCCTTAAGGCTCACAGTAATTTTAGCCCTGTTGTGCGAATTTCTTGCCGGTTGCGCAAACTCCACAGTCATCAATTCCCCTTTATCCAATAGTTTTCTCTCCCTCTCCGCGCCGGACGCCACCGCTGTCAGTGAGCAGTATTTTGGAATGCACGTTGGCTTTGTTGATCCGGGAACTCCATGGCCTGCTGTTCCGTTCGGGACGTGGAGGTTATGGGATGCGAATGTGACTTGGAAAGATCTGGAACCGCAGAAGGGAGTGTGGGATTTCTCGCGACTCGACTCATTCGTCGCCCAGGCGCAAGCGCATAACGTCGATGTGATCCTGACTTTAGCATTGACTCCACAATGGGCATCGCAGCGTCCGAATGAGCCGTCCTCCTACACGCCCGGGGCCGCCGCGCCACCGGTCGACATCAACGACTGGATCAACTATGTGCAGACCGTGACGGCTAGGTACAAAGGCCGGATTGCCTATTACGAGATGTGGAACGAGGTGAATGTCCCCGGCACCTGGACGGGGACTGCGGCGGATATTGTCAGGCTGCAACAGGCGGCTTATACAACGCTCAAGAGTGTCGATCCCGGGGCACAGTTGATCTCTGCGAACCTGACAGCGTCCAATGGGCTCGCCTTGATGAAGCAGTTGCTGAACCTTGGCTATGCGAACTCTGCCGACATTATCGGGTATCACTTCTATGTGACGCCGAGCCAGCCGGAGGCAATTGCAACGTTGTATTCGCAGGTTTCTTCTCTGCTGGGACAGCATGGCGTGAACAAGCCGATTTGGAACACGGAGACGAGCTGGATGGCGCCGAGCACGTTCGCCACTGAGGATGACGCTGCAGCGGCAACGGTGAGAGCTCTGCTGGTCGGACGATCGTCTGGGATGGAACGATTCCTCTGGTATGAGTGGGATAACCACTGCTGTATCACCTTGTTTATGACGGAAGCCGATAACGCGACTCCTACGCGTGCCGCCCTTGCATATGCCAATTTGCAGAGATGGTTGGTTGGGAACGTGCTGAGTCCATGCCGGACGGATGGAGACAGCACGTGGTCGTGCGATCTCCTGTTTTCCGATGGACGCCATGGTTTGATTTTCTGGAATCCCAATGGAAACATCGCGGTGAATCGAGAGCTGAGCTGGACGCCGACTGCGGTGGAAGACATGTATGGCAATAGCTCGCCGGCGAGTAGTGGGCGGCTTAGTGTTGGGCCGGATCCTGTGATGCTGCGTGAGTAGGCTGCACTTTCGCCCGCTTATTACTGGTCAGGTGTCCGATTAGCCTACTAATCGGACAAGTGGAGAGTCCATCGCTCCAGGTCAGTAAACACAAGGGCGTCTCCCAGGACTACTGGCTTATTGCATTTAGCTGAGACCACGTTCCACCATGACAATCAGCCGCTCACCCAGCGCCAACACCATCTGCTGCGGCATCGTGTGCAGCGGTCCCTCAAGCGCCAGAAGTGCCAGCCCGTGCACTGTCGACCACGCAAGATACTCCGCTCCTTCGCGAGCTTTTCCCTTGAGCAAGCCGCTCTCCTGCATTCGATCCAATGCCAGCGAAAGAAGTTGAAACGGATTCAGGCCCATAGACGCCGCATTGGCCCGGTCAGGAGAATGAACCGGCGGTGGAACCGAGAAAGCTGTGCGAAACATCCCCGGCTCCCTCATCGCGAATCCCAGATACCCCATGCCCACTGCACGTAGACTCTTTCTCGCAAACGCCTGCTGATCGCGTCCTGGACGACACTTCTTCATCTCGTCTTCAATCGCTGCCGCCAACTGCGAGATGCACACCGATCGCACCGCGTCCAACAGCGCCGACTGGTTGGCGAAGTGCCTGTATGCCGCATTGGGGGAGACGCTTGCCTGCCGGGTCGCCTCTCGCAAAATGACTGCATCGGGTCCTCCAACACGGGCCATCTCAAGGCCAGCAGTTAAGAGGGCGTTGCGCAGGTCGCCGTGACGAAAAGTCTTGCGTTTCTCAACAGTGACGTTCTTTTTCATTGTCTATTCAAGAAAAGTGTATCGCGTAAAAGGATGATTGTGGACAGCATCCACTTTTCGATGATAATTTATGTGGACGGTGTTTACTTAACAGCGATACGTCGCTTAATGGATGGTGCAAAATGGCAGACGGATTTATCTGGTACGAACTTGTCACGAACGACATGGACAAGGCAGTCAGCTTTTATAAAAAGGTAGTCGGGTGGGACGTCAAGGACGCCGGCATGCCTGGCTTCACCTACATGATCTTCGGTAAAGATGGCAAAGACGTCGGCGGAATGATGACATGGGCTGGCTCGGGCGCGCCCGAGCTTCCTGCCCAGTGGATGGGTCACATCCACACTGCAAAGCTTGACGAAGAGCTGAAGGCTGTAGCAGCTGATGGGGGAACCATCGTGAAGCCCGCTCAGGATATCCCTGGCGTCGGCCGTTTCGCTGTTGTGCTGGACCCGCAAAAGGTAAAGTACCTGCTCTTCGAACCGGGCAAACAAGATGCTCCGCCACGTCTGGATCAAATGGCAGTGGGCAACGTGGGCTGGCACGAACTGCTTACCGATGACTCAGCAAAAGCGTTCGATTACTACTCGAAGCACTACGGCTGGCAGAAGGACTTTGCGCACGACATGGGGCCCATGGGCACCTACCAGACCTTCCGGACAGACAAGCCCCTCTACACCGGCGGAATGATGAACCGTAAAGGCCCAGGCATGCCCGAAAATATTCCGCCACACTGGCAGTACTACTTCATAGTCGATGATATTGAAGCTGCGCAGAAACGTGTGATTGATGCCGGAGGTAAGGTCCTTCTCCCTCCCATGGACGTGCCCGGAGGCTCACGCATCCTGCAGGCCACAGACGATCAGGATGGCCACTTTGCTCTAATGCAGGGACCAAAATCGTAACCGCGATGTACGTCACGCCCGGCGAAGCCGTTCTTCATTCACAGGAGAACGGCCGCCGAATTTGCAGCGGAGTTTGAGAAGCCGAGAGGAGAGATCAAAGTGTCCGAGAGGATGATCACCTGCCTGTGGTTCGACCACGGGAAAGCCCGCGAAGCAGCTGAATTCTATGCTGCCACCTTCCCCAACAGCCACGTGGGTAAGACCAGCGTCTCTCCCACGGACACACCGTCGGGTCCCGAAGGCCAGGAACTCATCGTCGAATTTACGGTCTGCGGACGCCCTTTCATGGGCCTCAACGGCGGGCCGAAGTTCGTCCCCAACGAATCGGTCAGCTTTGTGGTCCTCACCGATGACCAGGCCGAGACCGACCGCCTGTGGAACGCCGTCGTCGGCAACGGCGGCCAGGAAAGCATGTGCGGCTGGTGCAAGGACCGCTGGGGCTTTTCGTGGCAGATCACCCCGCGGGCGCTGCTGGCAGCAACGCAGGATCCGGATCGGGCCGCAGCCAAGCGCGCGATGAACGCGATGATGACGATGCGGAAGATCGACATTGCCGCAATCGAGGCCGCGCGCGCTGGCGAGCGCAGCTGATGAGTCCGCGTGACTCGGTCTGTTCTCGCTTGTTGAGAATTACCTCCAATTTTCCTGTGAGGCGGTGAACTGTTATTCGGAGCGCAGGGCCTCCATTACATCGACGCGGGCAGCCCGGGCTGCGGGCAGCAGCGATGCGACAACCGCAACTGTCATCAGCAGAAGTGCGGAGATAGCCACAGGCAAGGCGCCTGGCATCTTCATTTCAATGAAAAAGCTACCCGCTAAACGTGCCGCTACAAAACCGAATACTGCGCCAGCGAGGATGCCCAGTGCGGCCATCATGGCGCCCTCTGCAATGACGCCTTTAAGGATCCGATGAGGCTCCGATCCAAGCGCCAGCCGGATCCCGAATTCGCGCGTGCGCGCACTCACCGAAAATGCCAGCACGCCTGCTACGCCCACCACCGCGATGGCCAATGCAACACCTGCAAACACGCCGAAGACCACCGAGTTCAACCGGTCCGGAGTGAGCACTTGAGAGCGGACATCTTCAAGCGTGGCCGCGTGTTCAACGGGCTGATCGGCGGACATCGAGCGAATGAGGCGCGTGATTGGCGTGACCAGCGCGTACGGATCGCGGCTGGTGTGGACAAACAGGCGACCGCCAAGGATCAAACCTCCCGCAAGAGGGTCGTAGACAGTGACGGTGGGCTCAGGGACGATGTGATTATCGTCAATATCGGCCGCGACCCCGATAATGCGGTGCGGCGCCATCAGGTGTGCCTTGTCGGCATCCGTTCCAGGGAAGAATTGCAATACGGGATCCGTCCAAAAAACATGCCGATTGATGGGATCCTGATTGGGGAACATGCGCTGTGCGAGTGTCTGGCTGATGATAACGACAGGGTCGTCCTGGTTCCGGCCGTCGAGCTCGTTGAAATCACGGCCGGCGACGATGGGAACACCGAGCGCCGCAAAGTATCCGGGAGAGATAACGCGCCACGCCGAGCGGGGGTCTTCTACGCCAGGGGTATGGACGTGACCATCAGCAGAAAATTGCAGACCTCCGGTGCCGGGGCCACTGTCGCGCCAGGGAACGACGTCGCCGAACGCCGTCCGATTCACGCCCGGCAGCGCATCAATGCGACGCATCGCTTCTTTGTAGAAATCAACAACCTGCTGTGGTGTTTTCCCATAGTACATAGCCGGAACATCGATCGCGAGAACGCGTTGCGTGTCCAGGCCCGTCCGCGCTCTTTGCAGTGCGATCAGTGTCGAGATCAACACACTTGCGCCGACCAGCAACACAAACGAAGCGGCGATTTGTGTCACCGCGAAGATCTGCTGGCGGCGGTTCGTGCCGCTGGTGACACGCACAGTTCCGCTTGAGAGGCCCATCCCACTCGATGAGGCGGATGAAGGCAGACGTGGGACAAACGCCAGGATCACCGCTGCGACGATGGCCAGTGCTGCTCCCACCCACAGCAGGCTGGAATCTACTTTTAAGTCGAGGGCGCGGACCGAGAACCTGGAAGCATAGCGGGCGAGGACAGCAACCATCAGCGGGGCACTTACTACACCGATCAGGGCGCCGGTGCCGCATAGCACGAGGCTTTCAGCCAACAGCATGCGGCGCAGCGCGCCTCTGCTCGCGCCAAGCGCCATGCGGACTGCGAGTTCACCTTCGCGGCGAACCGTCCGTGCCAAAATCAGGTTGGCGACGTTGCAACATGCAATGACGAACACCAGCGCCGAGGCTGCGAGTAACACCAGCAGCACATCCCTGGCGCCAGACGTAATCTCGTCGCGAAACATCCGGGCTTCTATCTGATAGTCATCTTGCTTCGGATAGGCCTCGGGGTGGTCTTTCTTCATCGCGGAGTAGACGGTGTGCAACTCAGACCGAGCCTGGTCGAGAGTGGCTCCGGGCGCGAGACGGCCGAAGAGCTCAGTCATGCGATGAATGCGGCCGGTGACCATGGTCGCGGAGAGATGATGCGGGCTGGTAACGATGTTGGAGATGATTTCGGTGTCCTGTGGGTATGGGACGCAGGGTTCGAGGACGCCAATGATTTTCGCCGACCGTTCACCAATGCTACCGAGGCGAACGGTCTTGCCGATGACCGAAGGATTCTTGCCAAGAGTGGTAGCCCAGTAACGATAGGTGAGAACGACGACTCCGGCAGCGTTTGGGCCATCGTCCTGAGGTCCGATGAGGCGCCCGAGGACGGGATGAAGGCCCATCACATCGAAAAACGTGCCGCTGACAACGCCCCCTTGAATGGTACGCGGCTCACCGAGGCCGACCATGGTGAAACCCATGGTGGAGAAGTCGCCGAATGCGCTCAAGGTTTTGACACTGGCGTGCAAGTCCTGGATCTCGGGTACGGAAAAGGCGGCGTTGGCCTCGTGAATGCCTGGCGCGCTCTGCCGGATGTAGATCAGACGGTTCTCGTCACGGTTGACCAGGGGCTTGAGGAGGACACCGCGCACCAGCGTGAAGATCGCTGCGTTGGCGCCGATGCCAAGCGACAGGGTGAGAATTACCGTGATCGCCAAACCTGGAGTACGACTTAACGAAAGTACGGCAACTCTGAGATCGCGAAAGAATGACATGTCCTACCCCCATTTTCCTGGACTTCCTGAGCTGACTTTATCTTGCTCCAGTCCGAAGCTGTCTGCTTCGGGACCACCCTCATCGCGCGGCGACCTTTCGCCGTCGCTGCTCGCTCTGATAGATTATTTCACTCATATCGCCAACTGGACGTATCTCGAATATCGATCCATACTTCACGGCCGGGTGCTGCGATATGAGCTGAATGGCTTGATTCATGTCCCGTGCCTCGAGCACGAGAATGCCGCCTAGCTGTTCCTTGGTCTCCGCATAGGGACCGTCGGTCGTCGCGACCTTGCCGTTCTTCCAATGGACGGTCAACGAGGTTTCAGAAGGCTGAAGAGCTTCTCCACCAGCCCAGTGCCCGTTGGCCCGCAGATGGTCGTCGTACTCAAAACATTCGTCGAACATTGCGTTTCGCTCGTCCTCGGTCATGGCCGCGTGTTTTGCTGGCTCATAGTATCCCAGACAGATGTACTTCATATGTCTCTCCCTGCGCACTGGATTGTTCACCCTATAGTCGTCGGGCGTAAGGGAAAATCGACAGCAGCACCAGTTTTTATTTCTGGCATGGCCACAAGAATTGTTGCTACCATCTGCGCATGTTTTGCAAGTCAATATCCGTTCTATCCGCTCTGGCAGTATTGCTGCTGCCGGTTTGCGTCGCTCAGCAACAGGCAAGCACCGCAGCAAATGCGGCAAGTGCGAAGGAAGGAGCGGCAACGCCGAGCGAGCGAGGGCGCATCCTGGGGATCGGTGGAATATTCTTCAAGTCCGCCGATCCACAACAGATGCGTGAGTGGTACGGCAAGCATCTTGGACTTGCGGATAAAGGCGGGGGCGTCATGATGCCGTGGCGGGAGAAAGACAACCCTGAGAAGGATCATGTGACCGTCTGGACTGTGTTCCCTGAACATACCAAGTATTTCGAGCCCAGCCAAGCTGCGTTCATGGTGAACTATATCGTGGACGACCTGGATGCGCTGCTTGAACGATTGCAGAAAGAAGGCGTCAAGATCGATCCCAAACGTCAGAACGAAGACTATGGCCGGTTCGCGTGGATCTACGATCCCGACGGCAACAAGATCGAATTGTGGCAGCCGCTGACTCCACAGAAGAAGTAGCGGAATCCAGAGCGTCGATCGCGAAAAACCGAACCATCGGAGATCTATCCGTTCGGCAGAACCAGTTTTTTATTTCAACTCCCGCAGCCGGCCGGCGAGGAAACGGCGCTCCGGCTCCTGCCGAGCCAGGGCGAGCGCCTTCTCGTACGAAGCACGGGCCTCCGGAAGCCGTCCCAGCCTGCGACACAAATCCGCACGGGCGGAGTGCGCGAGGTGATAATTGGCGAGTTCCTCGCGCGCCAGCAAGCCATCGATGAGACGAAGACCATGCTCCGGACCTTCACACATGGCGACGGCGACTGCGCGATTGAGTTCCACGACCGGAGATGGGTGAATACGAATCAGCTGGTCGTAGAGCAGAATGATCTGGTGCCAGTCCGTGGACGCCACCGAGGAAGCCTCGGCGTGAACCGCCGCAATGGCCGCCTGCAGGGTATAGGCTCCGAAACGGCGCGATCGAAGAGCGCTCTCGGTGAGCGAGATGCCTTCGGCGATCTGATCCTTGTTCCACAACGAGCGATCCTGCTGGTCCAGCAGAATCAAGTCTCCGTTGGGAGAGATTCGGGCGGCGCGGTGCGATTCCTGCAGCAGCATGAGCCCCAACAGGCCCATCACCTCGGGTTCCGGAAGAAGGTCGAGGAGCAGTCTAGCCAGACGGATCGCTTCGCGGCTCAGTTCGGCTCCTGTTGCCTGCGCTGAATAACCTGCGTTGAAGACCAGGTATACAACCTGAAGTGCGGCTCCCAATCTTGCCGATAATTCCTGCGACACGGGCACCTGGTAGGGAATCGCCTTATCGCGGATGACAGCTTTCGCGCGAACGATGCGTTGCGCAAGCGTCGCCGGAGTAACGAGAAACGCCCGGGCAATCTCCTCTGTTGTCAGGCCGCACACTTCACGCAGTGTGAGCGCAACCTGTCCCTCCGGTGGCAGAGCGGGATGGCAGCAGGTGAAGATGAGACGAAGACGATCGTCCTCGATCTCCTCTTCCTGAGGCGTTTCCCCAGGCGCTTCATTGATGCGCGCTTCGTTGATTTGCGCTTCAAGGTGCAGCGCAAGCTCTCTCTCTACTCCATCGAAGCGCGCCCGTCGGCGCATTCCGTCAATGGCCTTGAAGCGTGCGGTTGAAATCAGCCAGGGACGCGGATTGTCTGGTATGCCGGTCTGAGGCCACCTGTCCAAAGCAGCGGCAAAGGCCTCGTGCATCGCCTCTTCGGCGAGATCAAGATCGCCAAGCAGGCGCACCAGCGTAGCCAGAATTCTCCCCGATTCAGACCGGTAAAGAGTCTCTATCGTCCTGCTCAGATCTTCGGGCACATGCGGCGGCATGCATGTCAAACTAGCAAACGGACTGACTCGACACAACTGGAGTGCCGATGCGCTCATTGTGAGCTGTTCGCACCGGGACAACAGGATAGATTAGTAGACGGCGATGTTATCCTCGCCTCGTGCACAAAAAAACGCATGTTCCTGGAGGTTCAATCGGTCTTCACAAAGGACCGACACGCCAGGGGAGTGACGAAATTTCATCTCTCCTGCAAGAACGGTGTGAGGCGTGCCCGACGGATACGCCGTCTATACTGAAGTGCGAAAACCGGAGCGCGATGTCTCCGGTCAAGAGAGCATCTACATGAGTCGAACCAGCCGGCGCCGTTTTCTTGCTGCTGCCGCAATGAGTGTTGCCGCCACGCGCCTCCGTGCGCAAGGCGCGGCGCAGGTGACCCTGATCATTCCGACCGAGGCGAATGGGCCGCATATGCCAGAGGATTACGTCGGGCTCTCCTACGAGGTGCAGCAGCTTCTGGATCCGGCATTCTTCTCGCCGAAGAACGCCGGTCTGATTCGCGAATTCAAGGCGCTGAGCGCACACGGCGTGCTGCGGCTCGGCGGCAACACCAGCGAATTCGAGTGGTGGAAGCCGACGCCTGACGCAAAGGAACCGGAACACCCGCAGACGCACGAGGTGGAGGGCGAGCCTAAGGCTCAATACTACCCCGTGACGGCCGAGGCCGTGCGCAATCTCGCAGGTTTCCTGCGGGCTACCGGATGGACGTGCCTGTATGGGATCGGCATGGGGACCAACACACAGGAGCGTGCGGCGGCCGAGGCGGAGTACGTGGCCAAAACGCTGGGAGACCGGCTGCAGTACTTTCAGATCGGTAACGAGGTAGACCTGTTCAGCCGTCATCTGCGCGATCCGAAGACGTGGAACGCGAAGACCTACCTGGACGAGTGGCTGGCCATCGCACGGGCGGTGATAAAGGCAGTGCCGGACGCGAAATTTGGCATGCCGGACGTGGCAGCAGACGTAGGCTGGCTGACGCAGATCGCCGAGATGTGGCCCTCCGTCCAAGCCCCACCTCATGTCACGACGCTGACCCACCATTACTACTTCGGCGGCCCCGCGACGAATCCCGAAGTGAGCATCCCCAACCTGCTGAAGCCGGCGACGATGGCGCGCGTGCAGAAAACCGCTGACACCGCCACCGCCGCGGCGGACAAGATGGACGTGCGCGTGCGCATGACCGAGGGCAACACGTGCTATCGGGGCGGCAAGCCGGGCGTATCGGATGTCTTTGCAGCCGCGTTATGGTCGGCGGATTACTCGCTCCTGCTGGCGATCAACAACTACTCTGGCGTGAATTTGCACGGAGGCACGGGAAAGTCGGTGGCGAACTCCGTGGGAGGATCCCTGCCTGGAGACGTGATGCTGAAGGACGCAGGAGCGACGCCGGAGCAAATCGCCGGCCGCCCGCACCCGTTCTACACGCCTATCGCGACGTTCGGGAACCAATACTCTCTCGAGCCTGTGGCATACGGGCTCATATTTGCGGGCGCACTCTCCGGCGCCACGCTGGTGAAGGCCGACCTGACCAGCCAGATCCAGGCCACGGGCGTAAACGCCACGGCCTATGCCGCGAAGCTGCAAGGCGGTGAAACTGCGTTAGTGATCCTGAACAAAGACGCTGTGCGCGACCTGGAACTGACGCTTGACTTTGGTCCAGGCCGCAGCGGGACGGTGGAGACGGCGACGCTGCACGCGCCGGCGCTGGACTCACGGGAGGCGCACATCACGCGCGACTCGAAACGCGGGTCCCTCAAGCATGGCCAGTACGCAGTTACGGTCCCGCATGCCTCGGGGCTGCGGGTGACCGTGACGTAGGTTTGTTTCCATTGCGAGAGGACAGCCGCGGCAAATCACCTCTCGTAGTACAAACGTGTCGGGATGAAAGCTCACCAGCGTCTGGCCCTCAGGAAAACTGACCTGGGTAACGAAAAGATTGTGGTTGGAGGAGTATACAAAATGGAAATGACGCGACGGCAATTCGCCCTATCCCTTGCAGCTGCGACCACGTTGCGTCCCTCATTATTTGCCTCTCCGCTTTCCCCACTCGGTGTTCCCCGCGGTATCATTCCCGGCCGAGTCACCTGGGCGCACGATCCGGCGGCTGTGACTTGGGATGGGACAGGGTCCTGGTGGACAGACGCCAACAACAACCAAGTTGTGATTGACCGCATGGTCTCTCTCTCCATCCGCGGCCTTACCAATAAAAAAAGCGATGCCCAGGCATGGAATGCGATCTTTCACTATTTCAACCGCACCCATGGCCGCGGCAACGTCGGATACAAGGCCGGCGAGAAGATCGCAATCAAGGCGAACCTGAACAATACAGTCGATCATGGCACGATCGACCGCCTGAACTCGTCGCCTCACTTGATCCTTTCGCTGGTCCGGCAATTGACGGGGCCGGGAAAAGTGGAGCAATCGTCGATCACAGTCTTTGATTCCAGCCGGTTCATCCCCGGCAATCTCTACGACAAGATTCACAGTGAGTTTCCCGGCGTCGCATTCGTGGACCATATCGGCGGCGACGGACGGCTGAAGGCCGAGTTCAAACCAAACGCGATCCCTTTTTCAATCACCAGCCGCAATGCTACGGGTCTCGATACCACGGTGGTAGACGCGGCCTACCTCATCGATGCGGCGTTGCTGAAGGGACATGTGAGTTCAGGCGTGACGCTTAGTGCAAAGAATCTATTCGGTGCGACAAGCATTTATACCGACTGGCACAAGAACGCGCACGACGGGTTCCGTCACAACAGCGACGGTTCGGCAAGTTACGCCGCGTTCGTAGATTACCTGGGTCATAAGGATCTTGGCGAGAAAACCATTCTCTTTGTCATCGATGGGCTCTATGGCAGCGACAACGCAGATGGTCCACCACGACTGAAATGGAAGATGGCGCCGTTCAACGATTCCTGGCCAAGCAGTATCTTTATGTCGCTGGATCCCGTGGCGATCGATTCGGTCGGCTTCGATTTTCTCACTTCGGAGTGGCCCCATCTCGTGGATATTGCCAATGCCGATAACTACTTGCGCGAAGCCGCTCTGGCCAATGACCCGCCCTCCAAGACGCTCTATGATCCGGAACGGGACGGTATCCGATGCCGCAGCCTTGGCGTACATGAGCATTGGAACAATGGCACGGACAAGAAGTACTCGGGAGATCTCGGAAAAGCGAATGGGATCGAGCTTTTCCGGGTAGGCTGATCGGACCAAGGGATCTGGAGATGAGCCGGAATGCAGGTCTGCTCAGGGTGAGAAGCTAAATCCTCAAGCTCGAACTGAAGAGGCTTGTCCCATTGTCAGAGGGTACCTCGGGGGCGCTTCCGAGATGACAGGACCAGCTCAGAATCTCGATGCAGATTCATTCGTTCGCGGTTCTGATCATCTGGGCCAGCTTGTGAATCTCATTTGCATCTGCGTCGCCGATGACCACAAACCGCAACTCCTGTGCATCCGAGGTCTCAACATTGAAGGAATTGTGCTTTTCGATTCCGCCTCCAGCAGGCAGCGCATGTGCAAGCTCCGCCGTTCTTTGAAATATCAGTACCGATATCTCGTGCTTGCGCAGGGTGAAGATCAGTTGTGCGCCGGGTTGTTGATGCAGGTAGATGAGCCGTCCGCCGAGTAGTGAAAACTCTGTGCCAGCCAGCTCCGGGATGTTGAAACTGAAAGGAATCTTGTTTTGAAACCATGGCTTCACGGTGTGCCGGTCGGTGGAAACAACATCAACAGGGTTCGCGCTGGCAAGCGCACCAGCGTGCAGATCTGCTACTTCGCTTAACGAATCCGGGCGATGGGAATGCTGCATCCAAAGCACAGAAGCGATCACAAGAAAAACTGCTGCCGTCGCCAGCGTTAATACGAAGCGCGTCCTCCACCAGCTATGCTGCGGCTTTGCAATCTGTTGTTGTATCTTCCGCCGGAACTCGGTAGTGGGAGTAAATCGGGCTCGTGCGACACGCAGGCTGCGCTTCAGACCTATCAACTCTGAGACCTCTGCGGCACAGCGTGGGCATTCGCCAATGTGCTGCTGAAGAGCGATCGCCTGATCTGGTGAAAGCTCTCCATCCAGATACTGGACAAGCGTTGCGTCATCCTGATCACAGTGCATTTTGAGACCTCCCAGGCGCACTCGCTCTCAATACCTGGCGCAGCGCGTGTTTGGCCCGGTACAGGCGGGACATTACCGTGCCGATTGGCAATGAGAGTATTTCAGCGATCTCCCGGTACGAAAACTCTTCCACTTCGCAGAGCAGGATGATTTCACGATAGTGGGCCGGTAAGCTCTCCAACGCATCCACGACTGTCTGCTGATTCTCATGCCGCAAAAGTAAGGCTTCGGGAGTGTCCGTGTGCGCAGCTATCAACTTCACATCCATGTCTTCGTCTTCGAGCCACGAGGTATTTCGGGCATTCAGGCCGCTTCGCGAAGTCAGGAACGTATTGCGCAGGATGCGGAACATCCATGCGCGAAGGTTCGTGCCCTCCTGAAACGACTTGAATCCTCGAAGTGCCTTCGTATAGGTCTCCTGCACCAGGTCTTCGGCTTCCATGCGATCGCCAGTCAACCAGTGGGCCAGGTTATACAGAGAATCGAACAACGGCAGCGCCAGCTGCTCAAAAAACTCTAGGTCCATTCATTGCGCCCTTACAAGGCCACCGGCCTGACTACTTCAGTGATACGGCTTTCAGGAAGCGGATAATGTCTGCGCGCTCATCCGGCTTAACAACGCGAAAGGCCATGTCATTATCTGCTATCAGTGAGTCCGGATTTGTCAGCCACTTGTCCAGAGAAGCGTCGTCCCAAGTTACAACCGATGATTGTAACGCTGCGGAATACTTGAAACCGGAAACCTTGCCCGCTTGTCTTCCGTAAACGCCTCGAAGACGGGGTCCCTCTTTATCCTGATCGAGAGAATGACATCCCGTGCAGCGTTTTTCGAAAAGCTGCTTGCCGCGAAGGGTGTCCGCCTCTGCGCGGCTTATGCGGGGAAATCCTATAATTGCAACCAGAATCAAGATAACTGCACCGAACCCGACCAGGAAAGCCCGAGACGAATGCAAGGATATTTGATCCTGCGACCGATTCTGATATGAGTTCAATCTCTGTAACATTGTTTCTTTCATACCTATTTCTGCTCCGATATCTGACTTTTCACTCGCTTGCGCTCAGCCCTGGCCCATTCGTATATAAGCTGCTGCTCCTGGCTTGAAAGTCTGGCTCCTGGATGCAGAAGCACGTATTGTTTCACTGGCATCCTGCCGGTGCGCACCTCGGATCCAATCTCTGTCAACAGATCGATCTGACTCTCGCGGCTGTATTCTTCCCACCGTGACAGATTCAACTGACCACGGCCTTCAAAGACATCGTGCTCCATGAGCCAGGATGCCGGCGCGAACTGGCTATATACCGGCCAATGCGTGCTTTCCGAGTGGCAGTCGCCGCACTTTCTTTCCAGAATCTGCTGGACCTCAACCGGAATCGTGGCTCCTGTCAATTTGGGCTTGCCAGGCTGAGAAGCAGCACGGACATTTCCCCATGGGTGCACATGCGCAAGAGCGGGGCTGAGAATCAGGAGTGCGCCACCTATTTGCATGGTTCTGGCCAGAGTCACGCCGCACCCGGAGAGGTTGATTCCTCAGTCCCGGCCGACAGCGTGGAATCCACTACCGCGAGTTGATGCCGCTGCGCCATAAAATTCACCTCCGTAATTCCAAGCACGCTGCGCAGCTTCTCGGCAGGTACTTTCATCGGACCAGGCGATGGCGCAGCGCCCGGAGCAGGTTGAGGGAAGGCCGTCGACATCGCAGTGTGAAATGTTGCGTTGCCCTCCACCTTTTGCATCACCTGATGAATGTGCCCGTTGAGCACCGTGACGGAGCCGAATCGTTTGAGGTAAGAAAAGGCTTGCTCGCTGTCCGATGTGCCCCATCCCCAATCTGGATATACAGCCCAGAGCGGAATGTGCGCGAAGAGCACGATTGGCGTGCTGTTTTTGTGCGGGCTCAGGTCATTCTTTAACCAGTCAAGCTGCGCCTGACCGAGTTTCCCCATGCCCTCCAGCTCAACTACGTTCACCAGCCCGATGAAATGCACGCCTTTGTGATCGAAGCTGTACCATCCGTTCCCTGAAGAGCCTTTGCCATATCGATCGAGATACGACTTTCCGTCGTCGACAGACGTGTCATGCTCCCCGGGAACATAGAATATCTGCCGCTTCGCGCCTGTCAGCACCTGATCCATCGTGTCGAATTCGCCTGGTTTGGAAGAGTGCGTTAAGTCGCCGGTATGAATCAGGAAATCTGGAGATTTGGGAATTGCAAGTATCTTGTTCACCGCAGACTGAAGGGTTCCCGTAACGTCCGCATTCGCCGGCTTGTTAAAGCCGATGTGGCTGTCACTGATCTGCACGAATGTGAAGTCTTCCTGCTTTTGGCTGCGCATCGCTGATCCAAACGCGCGCGAGACTGGAACGCCTCCTATGAAGCTCCATACCACTCCAGTCCCCGCCCATGCCATGCATTTAAGAAAACCGCGACGATCGATGCCGTCAGACGATGAAGATTGATAGGGGTCGAGAATTTTTCCCTCAGAATGAACCTTTAACCCGGACTCTTTCATGCTTGATGTTGCTCCTGCGATATGAAATGACATTCATTGAGGAGAACTGAGACAGGTCAGATTTATTTCACGAGTCTTGAGGAATATTGACTAGCAGCCTCCTTCGCGATGAGTGGACTGTGCGATTCGATTGAACGCGCGTGTCGTCGTGCAAAAAAAATCTTGTAGATCTGGGAATAATTCCCAGGACACCCCAGTTAGCGAGAGTACAGGGCCTCTGACTCTCTTCCCCCCGAGGAGTCAGGTGGTCTTTGCATGAGGAGGAAACACCCATGTCCCTTCGCAGGAAGGCTCTCCTTAGTGGGTGCCTGTTGGCCGCGGCCGTAAGACTGGCTATCGGAATCGCTGGAATCAGTCAACCATCCGCCAAAGAAGCGCCGGCGGGCTTCAATACTCCCAGTTTCAATGGCGCACAGAGCATCAGTAATGGAATTACCGAGCCTCCGGGCGATAGCTTTGCTCTCGACCAGCAAATCTATGAATTGAACCATTCAGTGCAAACAGGGTTGGGTCCGGTGTATAACGCCACAGCGTGTGTCAGCTGCCATGAGAATCCAAACAGCGGCGGTGCCGGGCAGATCACAGAACTTCGTGTCGGCCACAATGATGAAAATGGCAATTTCGTGAATCCAACCATCTTCATCAACGATGGGATGAATACGATTACCGGGCGCTCGATTGTCAATGATCGCGCTGTTTGCCCGCAGGCGCAGGAGCACATACCGGCGACTGAGAACATTCGCGCTCTGCGTGCTGTCCTGAACACGCTGGGGGATGGATTTGTCGAAGCCATTGACGACAACACTTTGATAGCAATTGCCGAGCGACAACCTGAAGAAAGTGACGGCAGAATCCACGGAGAGATCGTGCAGGCTCCCATCTTCGAAGCTCCAGGACAAACCCGCGTTGGCAGGTTTGGCTGGAAGGATCAGCACAGCAGCCTGCTCTCATTTATTGCCGATGCTTATGTGAATGAGATGGGAGTCACGAACCGGCTGCGGCCAAAAGATGTTACTACGCTCTGTAAAACCACGACAGATCCCGAAGATAAGCCTGATGATCTTGGGCTGGCAGACATCGATCACTTTGCTCAGTTCATACGCGGTACGATGGTTCCCCCACGCGATGAGACGCTGGCGGCTACCGAGGCAGCGCGTCGGGGCCAGCATCTGTTCACGCGCATCGGTTGCAGTACCTGCCATGTACAATCCATCACAACAGCTCCTGCCGGGACAGTCGTTGATGGAGGTATGTTCACCGTCCCGGAAGCTCTGGGCGATAAGCTTATCCATCCATTCAGCGATTTCCTTCTGCATGACATTGGAACCGGTGACGGAATTGTCCAAGTTGGTCCGCAAGATACCGCTAACAAATTGAGAACGGCTCCGCTTTGGGGTCTGCGCACCAAAGCGCGGTTCATGCATGACCTGAGGTCCTTGTCTCTTGAGAGTGCAATTGAGCGACATAAAGGCGAAGCACTTAAGGTCGAACGACGCTTCGATGAGCTGAGCCCGGAAGAGCAGGCAGCACTGATCGCCTTCCTCAATTCATTGTGAGAACGAGCGTAGACGGGTTGGCTTCATCACCGACCCATCTACGCAATCAGGAATCGATCGTCTGGTTAAAGAAGGCAGATTGCATATGCGCCAGCATGTTTATGCAACCTTGTCGAAGACCTTTCTTGATCCCATCACCACATTTCACATCATGATTTTTTCTTTGTAACTGCTTGTGACTGGCGAATACCTATGAAGGCCTCATGACCGCGTGGCTCTTGATGACTTTTGCGATCCCGATACTCGAACTATGGAACCTGCGAATTGCAATCATCTTGTAATTCGCAGGTTTCTCGTATCCCGAATCAGATCTCGTAATGTGGTACACCGTCTTGAATAGGTTTTTACGTTTGGTTCTTGACGAAATCTGCCTGCAATTTATCGCAAGCGGCTTGCTGCATCTGCTTCTTCCGCTAAATTATTAAATGCTCGCAGAAATTCCTTCGATTGACCGGTGAACATCCCATCCGCTATGAAGCTCTTGACCGTAGCAACCGCGCCGCCGAACCGGTCATCGAGTGGCCGGATGACAGAGCAGTGTGGCAGGTTTTTCCGGATGAATTCACACGGAACAGGAAAGATCAGATTGGTCTGGAAAAGTGGGCCGCCCGGCGTCTCGTTGAAATTGGGAAAGGTTAATCCATGGTCTGTAACTGGAGTTTGTGAATTATCAAAGCTGAAAGGCGGTCCTTGCACGGCATTTCCGGCAAAATCCACCCATTCAAGGAAGTGAACGATCTCATCGCCTCCGATTCCCAGCGTAATCTTGAGTACTTCCGAATCTCTTACTTTCTGGCTCAAACTGGCATAGAGACTTGAGCCGCCCTGCTCGATGTATCCGAAGTGGAACGCCGCGGTATCTGCTATTGCTTGAATGTGGTTTGGGTCATTGAAATCAGCGTCGGTTCTGGGAATGGCCGGGCGATTGACAATCTTAATCGCTTGCGGGAACGCTGCTCCAAAATCTGGATTTGTAGAGCTGCGGTAACGGATGTACCAGCTCGTGTCGACGTTAAGCTGCATGAGGTTGGTAAGGCGTCCTATATTCTGAGCGCCAGTTGCGGTGCTGCCTTGCAGGGTGCGGAACTCGTCGAAATTAACAGGGTCCGCGCCTCGCGATTCCAAGTAGGCATTCAGGAAGGTAGCGTGACTGATCTCGTCGATGGTGTTACTTGTGATGTACTGTGAACCATCGCCGTCGAGGAACTGAAAAGCGAGCTGATAGTTATTTTGCGTGCCTTCCGTAACCCCGCCAAGTTCGGCATATTGTTGCCACAGATCGCTTTCTATGATCTCGGCGGCAGCAAGAAATCTGAGAATTGCTACATCTCCTTTCACGAGACTGATCTCATTTTCCGGATTTAGGCTCTGCCCAAAGGCGGCTCTGGCATTGCCGGGCAACATCGTGCCCGCCGTCACCGCACCTGCTGCAATCATTCCGCTTGTCATAAACGCACGGCGGTTCAATAAGGCTTTCTTAGGCTCATTCGATTCGTGCATCGTTGTCTCTTCTCCAATCTGAATAGTTCGCGCGTTGCCGCGTAACTACGAGAACTGAGCACGATGATGTTTTATTCCGTGGCCGTACCTGGAGGTTCGAACCGTTGAAGGGAGTTTTCGTAGGTTGCGGGAGGATGACCGCCCGCCCAGAAATAGCCCGAGTTTTCGGATCCAGCTGCTATAGGCGATATTCTTGGAATAATCTTGCATTTGTTGAAATCCCTTAAGGACATTGTGTGAAGAAGATCCTGCTCCCTATAGAAGCGATTGCCACCAAGCTAGAACTGCCTGAAGGTCTGTACGAGAAGCGCAGCCTTGTCAGTGCGAAGCTCAATCTCGACCTGCTGGAAGACACGCGATTCCATCGCGGCGGGAAGCTGGTGCTAGTGACAGCGACCACGCCGACGATCTTCGGCGAGGGCAAGACCGTTACATCGATCGGACTGGTGCAAGGTTTAGAGAAGATCGGTAAGCGCGCTGTGCTTGCTTCGCGTGAACCGTCGTTAGGCCCGGTGTTCGGCATGAAAGGAGGAGCATCCGGTGGAGGGCGCTCTCAAGTGGAGCCTGCGGAGAAGATCAATCTTCACTTCCACGGGGACTTTCATGCAATCACCTCCGCGCACAATCTTCTGGCGGCGCTCATCGATTCGCACATGTTCCATGGCAATGAACTCGACCTTGATCCCAACGGCATCACCTGGCCGCGCACGCTGGATATGAACGATCGCGCGCTGCGCAACATCACGGTTAACGTAACGGCTGCGGATAAGAAGCAGCGTGATGGCAGCAATCGTCCCAGCGGCTTTCTGATTACGGCGGCTTCAGAGATCATGGCCATCCTGGCGCTTGCTTCCAGCCGGGAGGACCTGCGCGCCCGATTGGCGCGGATCGTGATCGGTCAGGATCGCAAGGGAAATCCAGTTCGCGCCGCAGACCTGAACGCGACCGGGCCGATGATGGCGCTGTTGAGTGAAGCGCTGCTTCCGAATCTGGTGCAGACCACCGAAGGCACGCCTGCGATGGTGCATTGCGGGCCGTTCGCAAACATCGCACACGGTACCAGCTCTGTCATTTCACACAAAATGGGGATGCAGATAGCGGACTACGTGGTCAACGAGACAGGCTTCGCATCGGACCTGGGCTTTGAAAAGTACATGGACCTTGTAAGCCCTATGTCTGGCATCAAGCCTTCCGCTGCTGTACTGGTGACAACGGTTCAGAGCCTGAGGCAGCAAGGCGAAGGCAATCTGGAGAGAGGGTCCACGAACCTCGAAAAACATATTGCCATTGTGCGTGGCTTTGGACTGCCTGTGGTGGTCGCGATCAATCGATTTCCTCAGGATACGTTGGCGGAGCTCGAGATGCTGCACTCATTCTGCGAAGCACACGGAGCGGAGTTCGCACTTTCGGAAGCATACGCAAAAGGCGGAGAAGGAGCGATGGCGCTGGCCCAGAAGGTCGTCGAGGTAATCGAGGCAAACCCGAACATCGAACTCACAACCTCCTACGAATTTGGCGATCCGGTGATAGAAAAGATCACTAAGGTGGCACAGAAGGTTTACGGCGCGGACTCAATTGAGATGAGCGAGCGTGCGAAGGAAAACCTCGCCCGCTTTACGCGCTGGGGTTTCGGCGAGCTACCCATTTGCATCGCGAAGACACAGTACTCCATCAGCGACGATCCCAAGCGGTTGGGCGCGCCGACAGGATGGACGCTCCACATAACGGACATCGCACTTTCAGCTGGAGCAGGCTTCTTCGTAGTTATCTCAGGCGCAATGATGCTGATGCCAGGGCTGCCCAAAGTCTCCCGCGCGCTAGGAATCGATGTAGATGAGCATGGTGAAATCACGGGGATGTCGTAAACGTTGGACGAATAAGGTCAAGACCGCATTCGGTGACAGTAAGGTATATTGAGTGCGTTTGCGGGACGAAGGCCGCGCTCGACTGGCCCGAGCAACCGGTCTTCTATGTTCGTGTCATGCGCGCTCCCACTCTACTAAGGTTTATGCTTTCGATTAGGTTAGGATTGATTGCAAATGACGGATGAAACAAAAATCGAGCCCATGTCGGCGGATTCGGCGCGCCGTCTGCGACAACTCTCCCATGACCTGAGCAATGCTCTCGAAGTCATTCTTCAGACCAGCTACCTGCTTGGAACCGTGGAGCTCAACGAAAATGCGCGCCAGTGGCGGCAAATGCTCGATCAAGGCGTACAACAGGCCACGAGTCTCAATCGCGAGCTGCGCGAATATGTTCGCGCCAATAGTAAAAACGCCGCAGAGTAACCTGCGGCGTCCGGAGTACGAAATATTGTAAGAAGAGAGTGCTGCGGGCCTGAAAGCTAGACCAGCTTGGCATCAAGCGTGATTTCCGTATTCCCTTTGAAGAGGCGGGAAATAGGACAGCCGCTTTTCGCATTCTGCGCAGCCGTTTCAAAGGCTGATTCGCTGGCGCCAGGGATTTTCGCGCGTGTCGTTAAGTGAATTGCAGTGATCGTAAACCCTGCATCCGTTTTTTCAAACTTCACAGAAGCCTTTGTCTCCAATGATTCGGGCGTAAGATTTGCATTGCCCAGCTGCGCGCTCAGTGCCATGGTGAAGCACCCTGCATGTGCAGCTGCAATCAACTCCTCGGGGTTTGTGCCGACACCATTCTCAAATCGTGTGCTGAAAGAATATTGCGTCTCTTTCAAAACACCGCTTTGGGATGAAATAACGCCTTTGCCGTCCTTTAAACTGCCCTTCCAAACGGCGCTCGCTGTACGTTCCATAACTGCTCCTTTTCGGCGAAAAATCTCTGCGCCAAATTGCGCGCTTATTTCTTCGATGCGCCTTTGAGCATATCAATGCTGCTTGGTCCACGTCGAATATGCATATCTGGTTCAGCATATCGTTACGCGCTACCATGCCCGTTGAATTTTCGGTAATCTTGCCCTGTGTATTCAAACAAGCCCGATAACGAATGGCAGCGTCCGGATACGCAGTCCGAGTCTTTGCCTGCACAACATCACTCCGTATATTGCCCGAATTGTTCGTCGCAGTTGACGAGCCATCGTTGTAAGCTCGTCTGCAATCGCTGCGGTTATTACCTCAGTTGCGCCGATTACTATTGAGGCTGCGGCGTTCCCTTCTTCAGCTCGTGGATGAATTCGCGTAAGTGCTCACGCAGTGGAGCAAAGAGCGGATTATTGCGGTTTTCAAGTGCAACCTCACTTAACAGCTTCAACCCCACGCCCAGAGCTGCCGCCGTATCGAAAGAGAATTCACCTCGCGATTGCAGCCGTTCGACAATGCTCAGGATGTCGTCGTGATTTTGCGCCTCGAAGCTGAGCGATTTTCCGGTGACAGGCTCACCTCTTTGTCCCTTCGTCATTTCCATCGTGATGTGATAACGATAAGAATTCATGATTGGTGTTCTTTCGCCAATTGCGTCACGGTAAGGCGCAATTGTTCGTTCTTACTTAAAAGATCTACAACGAGCGCTCGCAATTGAGAATTCTGAATTTCGAGCTCCTGCATGCGATCGTGAAGCAATTCGTCCTGCGGCTCTGAATTAGATGGATTCAATTCCCTTAGCGGCGGCATCGATAATTTCTGCAATTTTGCTCACCTGTTCCTTGGTTAAATCTCCTTGCCCGAAGCGTAGCTTCAGCGAGAGTTTGAAGTTGTGCATAGCTCGCATGATCTGCGGCGACCGGCCTCGTCCAAAGGCTGTTCCCACTTTTTCAATGCGCGCAAAAATTGCGTCGACGAGCGGCTTATGGGCTTTCAGCTCTTCCTGCCCGGCTTCCGTAATGGCATATAGTTTTTTGGCGCCATCGGTAGCACTGACCGTCGCAAAGCCCTCTTCCTCAAGCATCGTGAGCGTTGGGTACACCACGCCTGGACTCGGCGCGTAGATTCCGGACAGACGTTCCCCGATGGCCTTGATGATTTCGTAGCCGTAGCTTGGTTTTTCTGCGATCAACTGCAGAATCACAAACCGAAGCTCGCCGTTATCAAAAAGTCGTCCGCCAAAATCTCCGCCGAAGCGATGGCCCTGCCGACCCCAGACTTCGCCCATTTCGCTAAGAAAACCGTGCCGTCCTCCCCGGAAGTGCCTCCAGGATGGTGGCCTGCGGCCTTCGTCCCCTTCATATTCATTGCAATGCATGTGTTTGTGTCCGAACATAAGATCCTTTCTAAGATCATTTAAGATATATCTAAAGATATATCGACAGTGGACAACTTGACAAGCTATTTTAGATATATCTAATTTATAGCAAGGGCAACCGATCGCTTTTCCTGTCGTTCATACCCTGTATGGCTGAACGCATTGATTTTTGGAGAGGATTTTCCGGCGGTTTTTTAGCCGGCGTGGCAATCGGAGCGTTGATTTATTTTTCACCAGGCTCCCGTGAGGGCGGAGAAAACACCGCCCGCGAGAATTTCAACTCTGATGTGACCGATGAGCTTTTTCTGAACCGCGATGCAGCAGAGAGCGCTGGAGACCCATCGTCACTCGTACCAAATACGGCAGGCGCAGCAAGAATAGACTTTGAGCGTCCTAGCCGACGGCTGGCATAGCGGGCTATCCAAATTGCCGACCTGACTTGAGACTGACGGAGCGCCTTGTTTCTGTTTTATGCACAGCATCGTGCTCCGTCAGTTCGCCCATGAGCAGGTAATAGCCGTCGTCTTCTCGTGTCTTGCCCGAACCCCGTACGATTGTTCCCTGAAATGAATACCAGATGCCGTGGATGAGCTGGGTCGTAAACTGTAAATTCTGGGCGTGCAGGGACGTCTGGTCAAAGAAATAGGTCAACGGGGTCCCGCTGTCGCTTTCGCCATCGCCCTGTCGGGAAATGTACCCGCTCAGTCCGCCAAACTGGAGCGTTATCTCCACCACTTCACCCGGATGCCCCAGCATGTATTCCCCCGAGGCATCTTCAGGGATAAGCGAGTTCGTTTTTCTTGTCTGTCTCACGACGACAGGGTGATCCGTCGTGTTGGGATCGCCCCGATGATGGAGCGCGGGTGTCGTCGCCGACTGGGCATACAATGCTTGCGGCGGAACGGACAAAAGGAGCGGAAGAAAAAGCGGCGCCACGGGATATTTCGACCACGCTTGCCGCTTCATCTCTTCTCCCTTACTGTTTGCTTTTCAGGCGAGCTGCTGCAAACTCGTCGCCTGGCTGCCAGCCGATCGTTTGCGGTAATGACGATGCTTCCCATCCAAGAATGAACCCGAATTGCGCCATTCTGGCGTTTCCGCGAAAGTCCATTTCAGGCTTGTACTCATCCGATGGTTGATGGTAGCGGTGTGCGACGAAATCCTCCATCTGCTCGCGCCCCCACTCCGGCGTGCGACCTTCGAAGGTCGTTCCCTGGCCGATGGAGAAGGCGGGCACCCCGACGCGGGCGAAGCTGAAGTGATCGGAGCGATAGTAATGTCCTGCACCGGGGAACTGATCTGTCTCAATGGTGAGATTGAAGGCCTTCGCCGTTTTCTCCACTTCAGGGTAGAACGTCGTGCGCTCGGCCCCACCCACTTCCGTCGCAGTAGGAACGCCAATCGGGTTCAGCATGTCATAGTTCAGATTCAGGGCAATTTGCGACGCTGGCACTGGCGGGTGCATGCCGAGCCACTGCGAACCGAGGAGCCCTTGTTCCTCGGCAGTTACGGACGCAAAGAAGACGCTGTGCGGCGGCTTGGTTTGTGCAAAGACGCGGGCCATTTCGAGCAGAATGCCGCAGCCTGTGCCGTTGTCGGCCGCTCCGTTATAGATGTTGTCGCCCTTCGCGTTGGGGTCGATGCCGAGATGGTCGTAATGCGCCGAGTAGAGAACGGCCTGACCCGTTTGCGCGCCCGGCACTTCGCCGATCACGTTGTCTGATTCGTAGTGCCGCACTCTGCTTGCAATATGCGCTTTGAAGCGCACCGGAAGCTCGACGGCCTGGAAGCCGGGCTTGCCGGCCGCTTCGATCAGAGCATCGACGTTGCCCTTTCCAGCGGCGGTGAAGAGCTTCTGCGCCACGTCATGCTGGATCCAGCTTGCAGCCTTGAGCGTAGCCGTCGGATCGCCCTGCAGGAAGGACTTCTCGATGGCCTGCGAGTCGCGCACAACGTGCCACGGGTAGCTGGCGAGATCGGTGCGGTGGATGATCAACACGCCTGCCGCGCCACGACGCGAGGCTTCCTCGTACTTGTAGGTCCAGCGGCCATAGTAGGTCATGGCCTTGCCCTTGAAGAAGCTTTCATCATCCGATGGCGGTTCATTCACGATGACGAGCAGGATCTTGCCTTTCACGTCCACGCCTGCGAAGTCGTTCCAGTGGTACTCGGGAGCATAAATGCCGTATCCGACGAAGACAATGGGAGCGTCAATGTCGGCGGATTCCGATCCGGTTTGGTCTTTGGTAACGAAGTCTTCGCCATAGGTCAGCGGAATCGGCTGGCCATTCTGCGGCACAAACGATGCAGTTGTCTGGTCTTCAATGGTGTGTACTGCATAGAGCGGCACTTTCTGGAAGTAGGTTCCGTTGTCCCCGGCTGGTTTCAATCCATTGAGGGCGAACTGCGTGGCGATGTACTCTGCTGCAATCTCAGCGCCACGTAAACCAGGACCGCGCCCTTCGAGCAGATCACTCGAGAGGAAGCGTACGTGTGCGCGTATCTTTTCGGGGTCGATGCTGGCTGCGGCCTGCTGAGCTTCCTGAGGAATTCCGGGTATCGCAGGAACCGGCGTCTGGCAGAACGCAGCGGTAATGGGCATTAACGTGGCGGCGGAAACGCAGGCAAGACGAAGCGCCCGGCGAAGAGATTGAGCCATTCTTGTTCCTCAGGTGACGAAGATACGAGTGTATGAACTATTTTGCTACAGAAGCGGCAAAATATTCGCCTTCTTTGCCCCGAACTGCGCAGGAGTAGAGCCGGATGCGTGGCCGGGCAGCACGCGCAGGCGCTTGAGCACCTTACGTGCCAGGCCGGTGAGTGGCAGGGCGGGCAGTTCCTCGACAGGAACCCACTTCCTCATCTTGCGCCTGGGCAGCAGATGTTCTTCGTCGGGAAGGAAGTGGAGGATACTGACGTAATAATTCGTCGTTGTGATGGAATGGCGCACATTGAGCAGCAGCCGGTCGGAGCTGGTGTCAAAGCCTTCCACCTGCGGCAGTTCCCACATGCCCGCCATTAGCGATGCTTCGTGGGGGCGCTGTTCGAGCAATATCTCCAGTCTGCCTTTGCGGGCGGCTCGGCGCAGAATGGCATAGCTGACGGGCTTGCTGCTCATCTCCTTGCGCGCAGAGGTGGGATGCTCGCCGCGTGTTCGGCAGAGCTTTTGCACCGGGCATTGCAGGCAGAGTGGATTGCGCGGCAGGCAGAGGGTTGCGCCGAGTTCCATCATCGCCTGGTTGAAATCGCCGGGACGGGTCTGCTCGAGGAGCCGCCCGGCTGTTTGTCTCACCGCGCGATCGAGGACGCTGGCTTTGCCATCGGGCGCTGCTTCCAACCCGGCCAGCCTGGTTACGACGCGCTCCACATTCCCATCGACCACGGCGGCGGCTTCGCCGAAGGCGATGCTGGCGATGGCGGCTGAGGTGTATTCACCGATGCCTGGGAGGGCCCGCAGCTCTGCAGCGGTTCTGGGCATGCTTCCAGCAAGTTCGGTTGTGACGAACTGCACGGCTTTGTGCAGCATGCGAGCGCGGCGGTAGTAACCCAGCCCGCTCCAGATGGCGAGGACATCCGGCTCCTTGGCAGCTGCGAGTGCCTGCATGGTCGGGAACCGCGCCATGAACAGCGCGTAGTGGTCGAGGACGGCATTCACGCGCGTCTGCTGAAGCATGATCTCCGAAACCCAGATCGCATACGGGTCGCTGGAGCGGCGCCACGGAAGGTTGCGGGCATGCTCGTCAAACCAGGCGAGAAGCAGGCGCCGAAACTGGCGAAGCTGTGCCGGACTGAATTCTTCCCCGCTCATAGATGGGGATTGTAGGGCTTCAGCACGAGGCCGGGCCAGACCGGCATCCCTCCCCTCCCCCAGACTATGTTTCGTTTTCATTGTTTTCAATGAGATAGAGGGGGATCATCCCCGGTTAAGCTGATGATTTTAAAGCTACTTAGATCGTCTTCAGTGTTTTCAATGACTTAGCGGGGAATTACTTTCGTTTTGCACGAAGAGACGCCTGCCCACGGGCTTTTATGGCTCTATATCCAGCATAGCAATTCCAGACAGAAAATACGCCAAATTTCGTGGGAGGTAAGTCGCTTATTTCTAAGAGCTTAGGAGAGTCGAACAAAATTTAGAGCTTGACAATGATTTTGTCTGGGATTTGCCTGGCGAACCGATTGAAGGGTGGTTTAGGGCCATGTCGAGTCTGGTTCCTGCATGATTATTCATTTTTTATGCATTTTCATTCGTATTGACGGGCCGCAAAACTCAGGACACACTCTGCCCAGGAGATTTGTTTATGAGCCTGAGTGGAAGCGGCTCGGTCGATGGTGGCGTGAACGGCGTGCCCACATTTCTGATGTGTCCGCCGAGGCTGTACGAAGTAAATTATGTGATCAATCCATGGATGGAGGGCAATGTGCGCCGGTCGTCGCGGGAACAGGCTGCGTCGCAATGGGAGCAGCTGTATTCTGCGCTTTCCCGGGTAGCGCGTGTCTTATTGGTCGATCCGCAGCCGGGGTCGCCGGATATGGTTTTCACCGCTAATGCCGGCCTGGTACGGAATGGCATGGTGGCGCTGAGCAGCTTTCACCATCCGGAGCGGCAGGGTGAGGAGCCACACTTTCGCCGATGGTTCAACGAGTCGGGATTTGCCGTGCGCGAAATTCCCCGCGCTACGCCGTTTGAGGGCGAAGGCGACGCTTTGTTCGAGGCCGACGGCTCGCGGCTTTGGGCAGGACATGGGCTGCGGACGAGGGAAGACAGCCATTGGCACCTGAATGACATGTGGGGGTTGGAAGTGGTGCCGCTCCGGTTGATCGATCCTCGCTTTTACCATCTGGACACTTGCTTCTGCCCGCTCTCGAATGGCGACGTGATGTATTTTGCCGCAGCCTTCGATGCGGAATCGCTGGCGCGTATCGTGGCGCGATATCCGGCGGCGAAACGAATCGAAGTATCGGAAGCGGATGCACTTCGCTTTGCCTGCAACGCGGTGAATGTCGGACGGACGATTCTGCTGAACCAAATCAGTACGGAGCTTTGTGCGGAATTGCAATCGCGGAACTTCCGCGTGGTGCAGGTTGAGTTGACGGAATTTTTGAAGGCGGGTGGCGCGGCGAAGTGTCTGGCGCTGCGGCTGAGCGAGATGGATGTAACGCACGCGGCGTGAATCGCTTCGGCCCACGGCGGAACTTGATTTTGAGTGGGCCGGTTCCCAGTCGATACGATCTCAACGCAGATATTCCTCTAGTACCCGCCACGCTATAAGCCAAGCCAAACGATAAAGGTGATTAGAATGCGGAATAAATATAAAAGAATGCTTTTACTGGTTTGTGGTTTGACTGTTCCGTTGGCAGCCCAAACGCCACTCGCTCAGGCTTTTGCGGGTTTGAGGAGCAGCGATCCGGCAACGGTGAAGAAAGCAAATGACGGAATCGCCGAGCTTGTAGTTCAAGAACTTCCAACAATCGAGAAAGATTCTGCCACAATATGTGATGCTTTAAATGATAAAGATGCCTATATTCGACAACAAGCGACTGGGATTCTGCAGACCATCGTGCTCATCGCACCACAACATAATTCAGTTGTGCAAGCATGTTTTCCCGGATTGATCGCCACTGCTAAAGACCAGGTTGATCGTGTGCGGAACAACGCCCTATTCGCACTTGCGATGAATCCGGCTAGCCCGCCTGCTCAGGCGCATGATGTATTCGTCATAGCTTTAGCTTCAGCGAACTTCCGCACTGCGGAGATCGGTGCCGCAGGGCTGATTCGAGAGACTAACAACACCCAGAAGAATCATGAGTTAGTTGAAAAAGCGCTCGAAGAGGCTTCCGACGCCAAGCACAGGCTGAATATTCTGTATGCGATTAGTGGAAGCAAAGTGCCTTCAGACACCCTATTTCAGGCATCACAGAGATACCTCGATGACTCGGACCCTGGGGTTCAGCACGCAGCGATAGATGCTGTTGTTGCTACGGGCACTGACAAAAGTAAGGTCATTTCTGTGATGCAGAACCTTGAAGACTCTTCCTCCGCCAGCGTGCAACAGAAGAAGCACGCTGAGGCTGTCCTAAACAGTCTCAAAACTCCGAAGTAGAAACGTCCGAACCAGCTTCAAAGGGTTACCTCGTGCCCAACAAAAAACCCCATCCCGACTTAGTCAGGATGGGGCGTTTTTCTTTTCGGTCTTTTCTGTTTGGATTAGCGCCAGTGACCTTCCACGAACACCCAGGTGCCGTGACGCTCCGCCCAGTGATGCGGCACCCAGACTGCCTGGGGACGCGGCGGGTACGCATAACGCCCGGGAACCCAGACATAGCGCGCTCCATCCCAGCGATGGTAGCCGGGTGTCCAGATATAACCAGCGCGAGGGGGCGGCCCGGGATGCTCGACAATGACCGGCGGGGGCGCGACGCGAACGACGACCTGCGCAAAAGATGGCGCAGCAACAAGTGCACAGGAAAGAATTCCAAGAATTGCGAATTTCTTCATGGGTTTTAGAAATCTCCAGATCGAAGTAATTGGCAGAGCTTTGTGCTCTGCCTTCGTTGGTTCTAATCCAATTTAACGCGATCGAAAACAGATAGTTGCCCTTGATATTTCTCAATAGGTATAGAGGTGAAACGGGTGGGGTTACTTAGTCGTCGCCTTCGGCGACGGCTTGTTCCGGGGACTGAAGTCCCGGCTTCTACCGCAGAACAGGTACAATCAGAGTCCCTGAAAATCTTTGCCAACGAATCGAGGAGAATGACGGAGCATAACTTGCAGGACACGATATCGCTTCTCACTCGTACCCCCGCTGCTCTCAATGCGCTTCTACGTGATTTGCCTGAGACGTGGACGCTGCGAAATGAGGGTGAGAACACCTGGAGCACGTTCGATGTTGTCGGCCACTTAATTCACGGCGAACGCGTGGATTGGATGCCGCGAGTGCGGATGGTGCTGCAATCCGGCGAGACGCAGACGTTTGAGCCCTTCGATCGCGGAGGACACATACGAGAGAGTCAGGGTAAGACGCTGGAAGAGTTGTTGGATGAATTTGCACGCTTGCGCTCAGGAAACCTGGACGAACTGCGTGCATTGCATCTGCGGCAAGGGAATCTCGAAAAGCGCGGACGGCATCCTGCCTTTGGAATTGTGACTTTATCGGAGTTGCTGGCCACCTGGGCGACTCACGACCTGACTCATCTGCACCAGATTTCGAGAATTATGGCCCACCAGTACAGGAAAGCCGTAGGTCCGTGGAGTCGATATCTTGGCGTGCTCCAGTGCACCGGACACAGCTCTTGATATAACTCGCCTTGAGAGTCGTTCCGGCTTCTGCCTGGAGGCGCTTTGCGCTATTTCGGGCCATAACTGAGCTTTGGATACCAGTCTGTGCCACGGCCTTGCGGCGTCCAGTCGAGCATCTGCCAAAGGAGATCGAGGTCTGGGGCGCCACGCGGGTCTTGTCCGGGGTCGGACATCTCGCCACTCATCTCGCTGGTGTAGAAGTGACGAATGGTTTCGCCTTGCCGGGTGAAAACGCTGAAGCCGGGGACATCGGCATCTTCAGGGTTGACGTAGGTGCGGGTGTAATCGCCGGAGGTGTCGGAGACAAACGGGAGGTTTGCGAAGCCGCGTTGCTTCTTGTACTCGATCAGGCGCTCGATGGGAGAACGCGCGGTGACGGCGATCGCAACTCGCTCGCGCAGGTTGACGGCGGTTCCGTTCCAGCCGCTCAGGCATGAGGTGCAACTGGGACACGGCGCTTTGCGTTGTGGGCCGTACATCATGCTGTAGATGAGCAGCGTGTCTTTGTCGCCGAAAAGATTAGAAAAATGGATTGGGCCGGCTTCGGAGACGAGTGCGAAGTCTTGCGGAATCTCGCCGCCCTGAGGCAGAGCGCGACGTTGCGCGGCGACACGCTCGAGGTGGCGGCGAAGTTCGATCTCTTCGACGAGGAGGGCGTTGCGAGCCTGGCGATACTCCGCGCTCTCGTTCGGAAAATGGGCTTTGTTGGTGTCGGCAAGTTGCTGAGCGGGGGCGAGCGTTGGCGTGTCGGGCATGAAATCTCCACAGGTAACGACTCATTTTAGGATGCCTCATGCAAATTACGAGGCTTGAACGGTTCGTCGCAAACTCTGGTGGATTCGACTCTTTGTTCAGCAGACGGGACTTCGGCCAGCGATTTTGACTACCCCGCTCAAGCCAAAGGAAGGCTTGAATGGGCCACCCCGCCCATTGTTTTGCAAGAATGGCCCGGATACGATAGCGGATTCCCAAAATGGAATACCATTCTTTAATTGCTAACCAAAAGTAACTTGTAATTTATGAGGTTTCGATTCTAGTTTATGCAGGGATGGATAAAAAATTCCTAACTAGAATGTAAATACTACAGGCGTACTTTGATGCAGTTGCAGTTATTCCCAGGTCTATGGATTGTTTTCAACATAGGCTCTGTTTACTCAATTCGCTGTTGACCTAAGAATGAGGAAGCAGAATGTCTGATTTTTGTCTTGTAAGAGGACAAGGAAGAGATGTTGAGATTCCGAATTATTTTCCTTCCGTACGGAGCATTATTCAACCTAGAAGAGGGTCAGGAGAGATATCTAGACGTGCATCTGTGGAATTTGCAAACGAAATATTCTGCACATGGCTTGCAAACTCCATCCAGTTACCTGTAGATACCTGGCAATTGTGGAAGGAACAACATCATTCACTCGCAACAGGGGAACATGGGCTTTGTTTTGAGGGGGGGTAAAAGTTACATCAAGCCAACTTCTCGATTATGCTATGCGTCTTGGCTCCCTCCAGACACGGATAGTAGCAAATGTTATGAAATTATTCCCTCCAATTGGCAGGTCCGGGTTGCTAACCGCAATGACATTCTAGGGATGCTAGTGTTCGATCTCTGGATCGCTGCCAGAAGATACCGTCCTGTTGTTTATGTTGGTCAGGCTGACCAAACGCTGCATGCCCTGTTCCTTTCTCATGGAAATGTTTTCAATATCTGCGGCAAGGGCAATATTCACTTCAGTCCGTCCATAGCAAGTATGAAGAGCGTCCTCAATATTCATTACCATGCTCTTGCTGGCTGGACCGATGATGCAATAGCTGATTGGGTGGACAGGCTGCGCTCATTAGAAGGGGAGTCCATGCAGCAAGCTTTTGATTATGCTTACTCGAACTGGCAACCAAACGGATGGGAAGCAGAGGTGCGTGAATTCCTATGGAAACGATCCAGCCTTATTGATGACCTCGCAGAATCTCTGCGCCAAGAACTCAAGCATCTGAAATAAGACTTCGATAAATACTGGAACGCCCCCTGACTCATATGGCTTTGGCGGAAGGGCGAGCATCGACCAAGGCTATACTTGTTAGATGGTCGACATACTGTGCAACTATATTCTGCTCGAGTATTCCCCAACTGTCCGATCAGAGGCAGCGATCCCATGTTTAGTCATCGCCCATTTTTTTACGCAACAGGCTGACTTGGACGGCGATCATTCTCTGAAAGTTATTGCTCCAGAGAAATGGTCCGAAAAATATCGTGCGAGCATCGCGAATACCTGGATGCACTTATTAAAGACTGGAAAGAAACGCCACATTCTGAAATCAGAATGCTTTTGGAGCAGTTATCCCATTTATCAATTGGGCCATTGCGAACTGTCCATGTAGCTCATTGTTCACCGACTGATCTTGGGGAGATCGCAGCGAAGTTTTTCGGCTATAGGCCCCCGGTGAATTTTGGGGCTTCAGTCGATCATAGATTATGAATAGAAGGTAGTGGAAGCGGGAAAGCAAAAGCCCGGCGCGAGGCCGGGCTTTTGCTTTTGCGCCGAAGGCGCGTATCGCTGGACGCGCAGTCCTAGTCCCCCATGACGGGTTCTTCGGTTGCGGGGACTGGCTTGGCCGGGGCGATGGAGTTGATCGAGACCAACCCTTCGACTGGCTTCTCGCCTAGAACGTGCTCGCGGTAGAGCTTCGCCATCTGCGCGTTTTCGGCGTCTAGCTTGAGCTTGGCGTCGCGAGCGCGAATTTTTTCTTCGCGCGAGTTCTTGGCGATGCCCGACTTCTCGAAGGTGTCGTTGGCGGCAGCGTTGACGTGCTCGTCATTGAGCGTCAGCGTGTGTTGCGCGTCGCCCATGCCAACCTTCTTGCCACCGGCGAAGATTTCGTGACGACCATGCTCGTCGTACCACTTGGTGAGCGTGGATGTCATGTGCATCTTCTCGATGATGTTGCGCCAGCCCACGCCCGTGTTGTAGGCGCAGAAGCTGATCTCGCCTTCCTGCGTGGCGTAAGGGATGATGCACTGCTCGGTGCGGCGGAAGTCGTAGTTGAAGAGGTCCTGGAACCACATGCCGGCGATGAAGAGGAAGTTCCAGCGGTCGGCGCGGCGCTGTTCGATGTCGGCCATGGTGCGGTCGGCCTTCACGGAACCATACTTGCGCTTGGTCGAGCCGGAGAACTTGTCGAACTTCTTCAGCAGATCGGCAATGCGCATGTGGGTCGGAGCCTGCCGCGGATCGTAGTTCCGCAGAAGCGCGAGCGTGATGCCAACCAATGAGAGGAACTTGCCGCGGGCGGCGTCGTTCACCTTGGCAACGTCCTTGGCCAGGCGGTCGGCGTTCAGGAACGCGGTGACGGGAACGGCTTCCTTGGTTTCCTTGTCGATCATGATGGCCATGCCGATGCCGCAGTTCGGGTGGCATCCGCAGGAGATCTGTCCCCAGTCGCGGTCAGGACCGTGAACGAGGTCGGCAAAGTCAGAGAAGGTCGAGATGAAGCTGATCGGGAACCAGTCGCGGGTCGGCTCGCCGATGCCCATCTGGTTCTTGACGTCGTGCGCGAGGTGCGAGAGCGTATAGCGCTGCGCTTCGCGGCGCTCGTCGCTGACGGCCTCATCGCGACCAGTGAACGAAACCGGCTGGAAGCTGAGGAAGTTGATTTTCTTGGGATTGTCGAGGGCGAACTGGATGATGTGGCCCACCTGCTCATTGTTGATACCGTTGATGATCGTCGTTACGGGGACGATATCGACGCCGGCTTCGTGCAGGTTGTGGATGGCCTGGAGCTTCACATCGAAGAGGTTGCCGACTTTGCGGTGCGAATTGGCGGCGTTGCCGATGCCATCGAACTGCAGGTAGGCGTAGCGCAGACCGGCTTCGGCTGCGGCCCTGGAAAACTCTTTGGACTTGGCGAACTCGATGCCGTTGGTTGCGGCCTGAACGGATTCATATCCGACCTTGCGGGCATAGGCGACGGCGTCGAGGAAGTAGGGCGAGAGCGTCGGCTCACCGCCGGAGAACTGGACCGACATCTGACGACGCGGCTTGATGGTGATCGCGTTGTCGAGCATGGTCTTGATTTCGTCCCACGTCAGCTCATGAACGAAGCCGACCTGGTTGGCGTCCATGAAACAGGGATCGCACATCATGTTGCAGCGGTTGGTCAGGTCGATGGTGAGGACCGAGCCACGTCCGTGCGTCACGGTTGAAGTGCCGTGGTTGTGGAGCTTTTCATCATTGTGGGCGCGGATGTCGCGGCCTGGGAAAACCTCTTCGAGGTGGCGGAAGAAATCGGTGTCGATCGACATGACGTCTTCAAAGTGGCCATGCTTGGGGCAATCCTTAACCATAAGGATCTTGCCGTCGCGCTCGATGATCTGCGCCTTGATCTCGCCAACCTTCTCATTGAGAAGGATTTCGTGCGGCAGCTTGCCGTCGATGATCTGCTGGCGAATCTCCGGGACGCACTTGGGGCAAAGCGAATCGGTGGTACGCGGCCAGCCAAGGGGCGGCTTTTCCTTCTGATAGGACTTCAGCAGAGGCTTATCGGACCACTTGGGGGTGAATGATTCGTTAGGGCTAATACGGTTCAGTCTCTCAAAGACGGACCATGCGCCCTGGGCAGCGATGGTGACTGCTCGCTCCGCATACTTGACGGCTTTCGACATTTTTCAGTTCTCCTGATGCTTACCTGCCCGACGAAAAGCTGACAACAGCGTTTTCGGGACAGAAAGCCAAGCTTAAATGCTTACGGCCCTCGGGGGAAGTGCGGTTCAAGGTAACTGCTGCTTCCAGAGGACTTTACCAGCATCAAGCATAGTCGGATCTGAGGGCGGGAAGAAACGACTTTGGTCGAATGGCGAGAATTGGTGTTCGGACGGGGATCGTTGGGGGTGAATGGGAGCGGGGATTTACTCTTATCAACAATTTACTTGTCGGATGCGCGGCTGAAATGTAACGTTTTCACGCAGAATTGCGACCATTCCCCCAGAAAAGGAAGACGATATGGCACTTTACGATCTTGTGTTTGAAGGCGGCGGCGCGAAGGGTATGGCGTTTGCCGGGGCGCTTCAGGTGTTTACCGATGCGGGACACTCGCATCGGCGCGTGGTGGGAACCTCCGCGGGGGCCATTACAGCCATGCTTACGGGCGCGGGCTACACTCCGGCTGAGCTTACGGTTGAGTGCACCAAGACCGATGCGGCCGGGAATCCAGTCTTTGCTTCGTTTATGGACCCTCCGGAGGAATCGGACTTTACGCAGGACATAATTGAAGGCTGCGAGACGATCGCGCTGATGAAGGCAGCGGGATTTCCCTTCTCGGGGGTGATGAAAAACGTTGAGGAGAAGATCATCAAGGCGCTGCTCCATCTGGAACTGTATCGCGAGCTGTTCTCCTTTAACGAGTGCGGCGGGTTTTATGCCGGGGACAAGGCTCTGGAGTGGTTTCGCGAGCGGCTGGTGGCGAAAGGCATGGCGGCGGACATTACCTGGGCCGATTTTGCGAAGAAGACCGGCAAGGATGTTTCCGTGGTGACGACCGATGTGACGGATAAGGAGTCGGTGGTGCTGAATGCGCGCACGGCCCCAAATGTTCCGGTGGCCGAGTCGGTGCGCATGTCGATGAGTATTCCGTTTGTGTGGCGGGAGATGATCTGGAAGCCGGAGTGGGGGACTTACAACGTGCTGGGTGCGAATGGACAGGTGACCCACCGCAAGAAGGCCGGCAACATCTTTGTAGATGGCGGAGTGCTTTCGAACTTTCCGCTGCGATTGATTGCCGAGTCGACGGCGGACGTTGTGGCAGTAATGGGAGCGACCGATCCGGATGCTGCGGGGAATCTTGGAATGCTTCTTGACGGGACGGTGATGGTGCCGGGCGCCCAGGTTTCCGACACAAGGCGGCCGCGGCTGCGGGCAGCAGACCGGGTGACGCGGTTGATTGACACTCTGACGGACAGCTCTGACCTGGCAGTCATCCGCCAGTATGAGGCGAGCGTTTGCCGTCTGCCGGTGGGTGGTTACGGCACGACGGAGTTCCGCATGTCCGGGGAACGGCAGCGATTGCTGATCGATTCGGGGACTACGGCGATGAAGAAGTATCTGAAGCTGGCTTAGAAAGAATTCGTCTACTGTCCTTCTTCAATGGCGACGCGGTTGATAATGCGCTGCACGAAGACGGCGCGGAAGTTTACGCGGCGTGCGAGATCGGGTACGAACTCCGTAATGAAGTTGCCGATCGGATCGGTTGCGAGTGCTGTGCCATAACGAGCTGTTGCAGCACTCCAGCCTGTATCGCGATAGGGCACGTAGGCATCACCGATCGCTTCTTCGAAAGCTCCACCTACGATGTTCGCGTAGTTGAACATGCCTTTCCCGTTATCGCCCTGCGTCCATACAACCTGGTAAATACAATGCGCGACGCGACGCTTGTACGATGCGTTCGGCATGCGGTGATAGTGCGGGTCCTGATGCGCGATCGCGGGGACGAGGAATGTGCCGAAGAACTCATTGGTCATGTCCTGCGTAAACGACACACCGGTGAGCTTGGCCCAGCCTTCGCCACCGGGGCCGTAGGCCGAATGAGAATCGGTTGCGACGGAAAAGGCAGAGACGCCTCCAATCGTGAGGAGGTTGAAAGGGTCGATCACATCTTTTCCCGCCAGAACAGCTTTCTGCTTCGCCGTCAACGGGTGTGGTTCGGCAGAATGGATGAACTTCTGAAATGGGTCATACGTGGGCGCGCAGCTCATCTGCGGCGAAGCAGCGGATTTCGACTGCGTATCTCCACAAGAGGCTTTTGCGGAAGGAAACGGCATGCTCCCAGTCAGGCCTGACACGGGCCGCACGGGTGCGATCGTTGGTGACTTCGACGGGGCGGGTGCCGCAGGTGGGAAACTCTGACCGGGATCCGCAGCGGACACCAATTCCATTGCAGGCATGGGCGCATCCGGCAAAGACTGTATCTGCGCCTCTGCCGAGACAATTGCGCAACAAAAGAAAATGAGCCACAGAGCAGCCGCGCCGATTGGGCATTTACCGTGCCTGATGCCTGTCTCCTTCGGCTGCATCAGCTGCCTGAATACGAGCTGCATACCGATTGGACGTAGATGGAGCATTTCCTGACGCAAATAGCCGTGAGCATGCCACAGGGAGGTTCAAGGCTGATCGTGGGAGCGCCTGAGAAAGAAATGGCGCTCGCGCACATCGGGCCAGAATTCAGACCACAAGTTTCCGCAGGCATTGCCAAAAAGAGCGAAGCCCCAGGTGGTGAAGACGACACTCGCGTTGGCGCTTTTATCCGGATAGTAGGCCATGGTAAGAGCCGAAGCCATGCCGCGACCGAGTATGCCCGATGTATTGAAGGCGTTCGTGCCGGAATCGCGTCGGACAACAAACACACGGGACGCAGCATAAAGACTGCGGTGCATGATCGCTCCATCTCGCATTCGAAAATAACGCGGGTCTTCACGCAGGAGTGCGGGCATTACTCCATCCGCAAATGTGCGCATGCTCAAGTCGCGGAGAGCGGCTGCGCCAAGACGCTGACCGAATGCGCCTGAATCCGATCCGTATTTGGGGTCGCTATCCCGAAGGTGCGACCATCCAGCAGAAAAGAAGGTGGGGAACCAGCTGGATAGGCGCAGCGTTTCATTGACCGGAAACATAAGCTTCTCTCCCGCTGAGAGGGGCTGGGTTTCTTCCGGTTCTGCAACATCAGTCCATTTTCTTTTTTCAGGGGTCGCTGGCGTGTTAACGCTGGGGTTAACCTGCTGTGGAGCATCGGGTATGTCGTTTTGCGAAAAGCCCGGCGTGGCCGAGAGTGCAAGCATCATCAGGCCGGCACGAAGAAAAGTAAGTCTTAAATGCATATTGAACGAGGCCCCCTTTGCCGACTCGGTTCTACGAAAAGATGCTTGTGGCGTCATTCGGGTTAGGATGGTTGCCCCGATTGACTGGATGTATGACCCATAAAGGGTAACGGCCGAGGCACCTATCCGTGAACAGCCGTTGACCTTGCAAAGAGGGGGAAAGCACACTGAAAGGTGCACAGGAGCGAATATCTATGCCGGAAGATGAGACCAATCGCAGCACTAAGCCTTTTGAAGAGTTCGGACGTAAAGTCGATGAGCATATAGGCACTGTCGCTCCACGTGTGGAAGAAGAGGTGCGCAAGGTAATTGCTTACCTGAACGATGAGGTTGTGCCGAAAGTAAGACAGAACTCTTCAGAAGCAATTCGTAGCGCAGCGGACCAGCTGAGAAAGCTTGCCGACCACCTGGAGAAAAGATAGTGCAGCGAACGAGCATGGGCAAGAAGTTTCTCGAATATGCAGTTTTGGCAGGGCTGACATGGATCGCAGGCTGCGGACATAACAAGCAGGCAGCCTATACCCCTCCGCCACCGCCTGCCTTGCCTGCACCTGCCTCTTCGGCAAGCTCCTCTGGAGCGCCGACGACACCGCCCGCGGCTGCGGCTGCACCCAACGCGACTGAGTCAACGGCGGAAACAGCGGACGATGCTTTTGTCGCGTCACACTCGCCGATCTACACGGAGACCGGGTTGGCGAGCTGGTATGGGCCACCGTATCACAACCATCGCGGAGCCAATGGGCAGATCTTCGACCAGAATGCGATGTCGGCTGCGCATCGTACGCTGCCGATGGGATCGCTGATCCGCGTGACGAATCTGCAGACGGGGCAGATGGCGGTGATGCGCGTGACGGATCGCGGACCGTTTGTGCCGGATCGCGTGCTCGATCTTTCTGTCGCGTCGGCAAAGATTGTCGGCGTGTGGCGGCCGGGTACGGCGAACGTGCGCATCGATGTGTACGCTGCGCCGAAGCCGATTGATGAAGGCGGTCGCTGGTGCGTGCAGATTGGCGCATTCAGCAAGGAAAAAGAAGCCGTGAAACTCGAAGAGCATCTCGAGCGCAAATACCAGACAGCGAATGTGATCGAATTCACAGGACCGACGGGGCATTGGGTGCGGATTCGTCCGTTAAACGATGACAAGGGCCGGGCCGTCGAGATTGCGAAAGAGTTGAAGCCGCAAGAGGGCGAGGCTTATCTGGTGAGATTGGATTAGAGCCGATTCAAATTACGTCGCGTTTGATCGCAAGTTCCCGCACCGGCATAAAAATCTCGGTACCGTTTACGCGAAATACTTCTGTCCGATTCCAGTTACCGGTGGAACAATCGAAGCCGTCGCATGTGATTGGATCGATCACCCATATATTGGAAATTTCCATGCGGCGATAGTCTTCAACTCTTTCCTTGTAGCGATGAACCCGGTCTTCCGGGGAGAGTATCTCGATAACAATCAGAGGAGGTTGATCGAGCACTCCCACCGGAGGGGTGCCCTGGACCACGCAAATATCAGCGACGCGAAAACGGGATGGGCCTACCTGAATGCGCATTTCCGGTAGCGGAAAAAGATGCCATTGCTCCATGTATCTGCCAAACCAGAGAATGACTGCCATTTGAAATAATGCATGCTGGCCCTCACCCACGTTCCGCTCCTGAAGTTGACCATCGATAAAGTCGCAATCCGGCTTGTAGCTGGTTCCGAGATATTCTTCAGGAGTTAAAGGAAGCCTCGCCGCGGTTGCCATACGAATCTCTCCGTAGGTGAGATGATAAACCTCTCACTTATTCAATGACTGCAATTTTTGCTTTTTTGCCGACTCGTACGGGGATGCGCACAGGACGCCTTGGCAGATCGAGAAACTTCTGCGTCGTGGTGGCTCCATCAATGTTGACTCCCGCTGTTACCTGTTTCTCTGCTTCTGTGCGTGATGCTTTGATACCGAGCGCGACGAGGAGCTTGGCGACATTCACACGAACTTCCATGGATGGATTGTTCAAGGCGTTATCGAGATACACCTTGTCTGCCGCAATGACATCTCTAAGAGAGATTACCGCTTCTTCTGTCACTGCGGTCGTATCCTTTTGCTGGAAGAGACGCGCCCAATTCTCGTCAGCTTCCTTCGCAGCTTCTTCTGAATGAAAACCTGCGACGATCGTTCGAGCCAATCGCTTCTTCGCTTCCATCGGATGTAATGCGCCGCTGACCGCATCGGATCGCATCTGGTCGATTTCTGATTGACGCAGATCGGTGAGCAGCGCCCAGTAGCGCCACATCAACTCGTCGTTGATGGACATGAGCTTGCCGTACATCTCCTGCGGCGGCTCGTGGATGCCGATGGCGTTGTTGAGCGACTTCGACATCTTCTGCACGCCGTCGAGGCCTTCGATGATTGGCGTCATGAGCACGATCTGCGAGGGCTGCTCAAAGTGGCGCTGCAATTCGCGGCCTGCCAGCAGGTTGAATTTCTGATCGGTGCCGCCCAGCTCGACATCGGCCTTCAGTGCGACCGAGTCGTATCCCTGCATGAGCGGATAGAGCATTTCGTGCAGCGAGATCGGCTTCTCTTCCTGAAAGCGCTTGTGGAACTCGTCGCGCTCGAGCATCTGCGAGACGGTAAACTTCGCGGCGAGACGGATGACGCCCTCGAAACCAAATTTGTCGAGCCATTCCGAGTTGAAGCGGACTTCGGTTTTCTCGCGGTCGAGGATGCGGAAGACCTGCTCGGTGTAGGTTTTGGCGTTCTCGTTGATCTGCTCGCGCGTGAGCGGCTTGCGCGTCACGGAGCGGCCCGTCGGATCGCCGATGAGCGAGGTGAAGTCGCCGACGAGGAAGATGACCTGATGGCCGAGGTCCTGAAAGTGTTTGAGCTTGCGCATCAGAACGGTGTGGCCCAGGTGCAGGTCAGGCGCGGTCGGATCGAATCCGGCTTTCACACGCAGCGGTACGCCGGTTTGTCGCGATTTTTCCAGGCGCTCGCGCAGGTCGGAGACGCGGATGATCTCTGCCGCTCCTTTTTGGAGCAGGTCTAATTGTTCATCGACGGGAAGAAAATTTGCCATTGCTGCTATCAGTATAAAGTTCCCGCCCTATTCTTATGCGGGCACGATCGGCTGACGATATGGCGATTGAGAAAACTGGAGTCATTTCTTTCGAACGGCGGTCCATCGCCCATCGGCCCGACCTTCCACTTTCATTCTTCCCCTCGCTGAATCCCCATCAATCCACCCGGCGAGCGTTGCCGTGACCGTGCCAGGTTGCTCCGGCCACGTTCCACCGAATGCAAGTTCAACATAGCCGTCGCGCCACGTACCGTTCACCTGTTGATCCGGGCCGAACGCGCCAGACCACACGCCAACGAGAGTGCTGTCCTGACGAACGAGCTTCAGAGTGCCTCCAAAACCGCCGGCATCGGTAGCGAACGTTACGTCCCATGTGCCGGCGGCTTCTCCGCCATTCTCCAGCGGTTCCGGTTTCGCATTGCTGATGCGGAGGTTGGAAAAGTATGCTTCCTCTCCTGTATAGCCCCACAGAGCGACGGGACCCTGCAGATCTTCACCCTTCAAACCGTCCACGACGAGGCTCGGCTTTTCAGACCCATTCACATACAACCTGGCTTTGCGGCCACGCACGTCGATCTTCACTTTCACCCACTCATCCAGTTGCAAATCCGCATAGGATTCGTAGATAAAAGGCCATTGTCTTCGCAGTTTCTCCCAACCGAAACCCGGCGCGGAAACGTATTGGACAGTATGGTTGCGCATCGCCTGGTCTTCCGACCCGGAGTTACCAGGCCGAAGGTAGAACAGCTCATAGTGCGACGGATCGGAACCGACACGGAATGCAATGCCTGCGAAGCCAGGCCTTCTTACGCCAGGCGGAGCGTTGACCTTTGTTGCAATGTCTACTTCGATCGTCCCATCACGAAACTGCGTCCCGTTGACCAACGCAAGCGCAGCCTCATCGACCGCCTCCCTGGTCAAACGGACGGCTTTGCGGCCTCGATACTCAACTGCCTCTGCCTTCACCCCCGGTTCCACCACCAGATCTCTGGTATCGGTGAGTGCAAAGGTCTGCGATGCCGGGACGGCTGCATCCGTGCCATGAGGCTCCTGCGCTCCGCTGATGTGCCCTGCGGACCATAGAAGCAGCGCGGCTCCAAGGGACAGGGGTATCTTGATTGATCGCGGCATGCGCCAAACAGTAGAGGGCATGGCCATGGGCAGCAAGCATTTTGTGACGAATTGAGGAGAAATTGGTGTGAAACAGATTTCGATGCGATGCGAAATCTTCAGCGCCGAGGAAAGAAACTGCGGGTGTCTCCGCTTCCCCTTCACGGCGCTCAGGGCTCGGCCGGAATGACAATTCTATGAGTCTGTGGGCAAAACCGGGCACTGCAGAACATTTTCTGCGAGCTCCTCCACCCGCAACGCAGCGAAAACTCCTTCATTCCGATAGACTAAAGGCGGATTAAGCGATGCCGTACGCAGCGGGTTTCCAATGCGCTGGCTGTGGAGAGTGGAATGAAACTGTCGTTGACGAGTCAGCCGGCGGAAAACAGTCCTATATCGAGGATTGTCAGGTTTGCTGCAAACCAAATGTTCTTAGAATCGTCTGGAATGGTGATGGCTTCGATGTCCTCGCAGAACTGGAAAGCTGACGGCGCGACTGGCAATCGCCGCGGGTGGGTTGGTCTGGCACGATGACTGGTTGTGAACGCAAAGATACTCCGGAGTTGGGAACAGTACCTCCGGTCACTTATAATCACCTTTTCCTCAAGTTCGATCTGATTTTTTGCAGTGAGGGTGTGCCTATTTTTCCCGTCATCCGAGAGAGCGTAAGCTCTCCAATCAAACCAAGCAAGCAAGCGAGCAGTAAACTTCGCCGCATGCTAAAGCCGTTGGCCTTCGTTCTTCTTTGCTTTACCGTTTGTTCGGCATGGGCACAGCAGCAGACGATTACCCAGATTCGCGTCATTGGCAACCGTCGTATCCCCAAGGAGACGATCCTTGCCCGCCTCTTCAGCCACGAAGGCGAGACATTCGATCCGACGACGGTGGAACGCGACTTCAACTCCCTTTGGAACACCGGATACTTCGAAGACGTCCGCATCGAGCGCGAGGACAATCCCAAGGGCGGCATCATTCTCGACATTTATGTGCGCGAGAAGTCCACGATCCGCGAGATCAACTACAAGGGCCTGAACTCCGTTACGCAGTCTGACGTTCTAGACCGCTTGAAGAAGGAGAAGGTCTCCTTTTCAGTGGAGAGTCAATACGATCCCACGCGCCTCGCCCAGGTGGAGACGGTCCTCAGAGAGCTGCTTGCCGAGCACGGCCACCAGTTCGCGACGGTCAAGGCCGACGTGAAGACGATTCCACCCGCTTCCGTGCAGGTGAATTTCATCGTCAAGGAAGGGCCCAGGGTCAAGGTCGGCAACATCAGCTTTACCGGTAATCAGAATCTCAGCTCGCGCACGCTTCGGGCGTCCATGAAGAATCTGCGGCCGATCGGCATTCCACGCTCCATCATCTTTGAGAATCTCTTCGCAAGGACCTACGATGCCAGCAAGCTGGAAGAAGACAGCGAGCGAGTGCGTCAGGCCTACCGCGACCGGGGCTACTTCCGCGCATCTACGGAGGACCCGCTGAAGCATATACGCAATGAGGGCGGCCTGTCATTCATCACCTTCCGTCCGCGCCGGGGCAAGCGCATCGATATCCGCATCCCCGTCGAGGAAGGCGCACGCTACCGTCTGGGCAGTATCACCTTCAAGGGCAACAAGGCAGTTCCCGACGCCAATCTCAGAGCGCTTCGCGCACAGTTCCCCATGCGGGATGGCGAATGGTTCAACTACACCGCCTTCGGCAAGGGTCTGCAGAATTTGCAGAAAGCATACGGCCAGTTGGGGTATATCAATTTTTCGGCCTCGCCTAATCCGTCCATCGATGACGACAAGAAGACCGTCTCCTTTGTCGTCGATCTCGAAGAAGGCAAGCCCTTCTATGTCTCGCGGATCGAGTTTCAGGGCAACACGGTGACCCGCGACTTCGTGATCCGCCGCCAGCTCGCGCTCGAAGAAGGCCAGATTTATAACAGTCACCTCTGGGAACTGAGCATCCTGCGTCTGAACCAGCTCGACTACTTCGATCCCATCAAGGTAGATCAGGACTCCGAGACGCACCAGAATCCCGAAGACGGCACCGTCGACCTGCTCCTGAAAGTGCACGAAAAGGGCAAGAACTCCATTGGCCTGAACGGCGGCGTCAGCGGCCTGTCCGGCACCTTTATCGGACTTAACTATCAGACCAACAACTTCCTCGGCCTGGGTGAGACGCTCAGCGTGCAGGCAAGCGCCGGCAATCTGTCGCGCAACCTGCTCTTCGGCTTCAATGAGCCATATCTGCACAACCGGCCGGTCAGCCTGGGCTTCCAGATCTACTCACAGAAGACGGACTTTAACGCCGCCAAAGCCTACAACGTCACCGGCGCGGACGCAAACACCACGGCCGCCGTGAACTCGCTCACGCAGAACTACAATCAGTCCACCACGGGCTTCACGGTATCAGCCGCCTACCCCATCCGCCACTCGTTTAAGCGGCTAGGCGTTACCTATACGCTCAATCGGTCGTCGGTCACGGCATTCAGCGCCGCGTCGCAGAACCTCTTCCAGACCCTTGCTTTCCGCAGCGGCATCCAGGGCCAGAACTCGCTCGATGGCATCGTGAGCAGCATGGTCTCCTTCAGCTACACCTGGAACACTCTGGATTCGTCCTACATGCCGCGCACCGGCTCATCGTTCTCCTCTGCGCTGCAGCTTGCCGGGCTTTGGGGCAACGTTCGCTACATCAGCCCCATTGTGGAATACAAGCAATTCCGCCCCATCAAGTGGTTCAAGTTTAACAACGAAGGCCGGAATATCCTGGGCTACCGCATTCAGGCCAACTACATCCAGGGCATCAGCGGCGACGTGGCGCCTCCCTTCAACCGCTTTTACGGCGGTGGTGAAGGCGAAATCCGCGGCTTCGATCTGCGCACGGCAACACCGTACGGTTTCGTCCCAACCAAGGTGCTCTTCAACCTCACTAACCCGGACGGCAGCTGCGTACCGCGCGATCCCACCAATCCGCAGACAAACCAGTGCGTGCAGGTTCCCATCCCCGTGTATGGTATTGGCCCCATCGGCGGCGATACGCAGTTCACAGGCAACGTTGAATACCGCATCCCCCTCGTGGGCCGCACCGCCGCGCTCGAGATCTTCGACGACTTCGGCATGAATATGGCCTTGAACAGTGGTCAGCTCAGACAAAGCCCGGAAGGCTTCGATATTCTGAATTCGCCCCTTTATGGCTGCCCGAACTACATCAACGGCGCCTGCGTGGGAGGTCAACAGATTCAGTTTGACCGCAATATCCGTCCCATCCCGGGTACGAACTATGTACCGCGCATGTCCATCGGCGCACAGATTTCGGTCATGATGCCGATTATCAACGCGCCTTTCCGTATCTACTACGCCTACAACCCGTTACGGCTGTATGACACCATCAACGGTGAGAACCTGATCACGCGCAGCATGTTCCCCGCAGGCGGTGCCGGCGACTACAGCTATGCTCAGTCCCAGCAGCTCTACGGCTCGCTTTTTGAGCTGCGAGAGCCGAACAAAACATTCCGTCTCACGGTCAGTACGACCTTCTAGCGACCGGAGGGGCAGGCACGAAAACCGTTCCTGCCCCCTCACTTAATTCTCTTCCCGTTTGACCTTGCCCTCTCCTCCCACCTATAATTCGCTTGAGTTCCTGAAAATGTCCTCTGTCCGTGTTTCTGCTGCTTTTCTGGTTTTTCGGCCCGGAAATAGGCTCCACGAAGCGCCTCAGACGGGAAAGCCAGGAAGCGAAAGTGCGCTTCCGCACAGAAATGCGGGCGACCTCACCCAAGAATCGAAGGAGTTTCTGATTTCCATGAAGCGTTCGTTAACACTCGTTTGCATGCTCGTGTCCGGGCTCGGCGTCAGCGCCTTTGCCCAGGCCGGCAGCGCCGCCACCACAGACCCGGCGCCCAGCGCGCCGTCGACCACCGCGGCAGCTCCTGCAGGCGGAACCAAAATCGCCGTCATCATGTTCCAGCCAGCCGTCATGCAGACCAATGAAGGCCAGCGGAACTTTGCAGATCTGCAGAAGAAGTATGAGCCCAAGCGGGTTCAGCTCAAGACACAGAGCGATGAGATCGACTCGCTCAAAAAGCAACTGCAGACCGCCGGCGCGAACCTTAGCGACGCCGAGCGCCAGAACCGGCTGAAAGTTATCGACGATAAGGAAAAATCCTTCCAGCGTACGGGCGAAGATACGCAGAACGATTTCCAGCAGGATCTGCAGCAGACCTATACCCAGCTCGCCGAGAAAGTTTTCGGCGTCCTGCAGGCTTACGCGCAGCAGAATGGCTTTTCTATCGTCATCGATGGCAGCACGCAACAGAGCCCCGTACTCTGGGCCAACCAGGGAACGGATATCTCCGCCGCTGTGATCCAGGCCTACAACCAGAAATCGGGTGTTCCTGCTCCGGCAGCTCCCGCGGCGGGCAGCACGCCTTCGGCTCCAACCCCGCGGGCGACCACTCCACATCCGACGACTCCAAAGCAATAATTCAAAGCTCTCAGTCAGCTAAAAAGACCCCGAGTATCGGGGTCTTTTTTATTGCCAGGATTCATTCTGGGAGATGCCTGCGAACACCATAAATCTGTGGAAAAAAATGTGGAAGAAATTCCCGTTTTTAAACGCGCTTGCGTACAAATGTTGCGAATCTTGGAAGTTAACCAAAAATTGGCCAACAACTTCTTTATTTTCAATAAGAAAAAGTTACCAAAGTACCATTGTTCTTCTACAGAGGGTGGCGGCGAGTTCCTCATCCCAAATTTGCACTTTCCACAGGTCAGGTTAAAGGACGGTGACTGCGCAAACCTGCGATTGATGAGCGAGATAGCCCAGAGCCTGTTTCTAGCGACCGCTTTCCTCGCCGAGCTTTAGTACCGCCAGAAAAGCCTCCTGAGGGATATCGACCTTCCCTACCCTCTTCATGCGCTTTTTGCCTTCTTTTTGCTTTTCCAGCAGCTTGCGCTTACGGGAAATATCGCCGCCGTAGCACTTGGCGATCACGTTTTTGCGCAGGGCGGTGACAGTTTCACGGGCTACGATCTTCGAGCCAATCGCTGCCTGAATGGCGACCTCAAACTGCTGCCTGGGAATCAGCTCGCGCATCTTCGAAACCAGCGCTTTGCCCCGTTCATAGGCAAATTCGCGGTGAACGATAATTGAAAGGGCATCCACCGGTTCGCCCGAGACAAGAATGTCCATCTTCACCATGGGCGAGTCCCAGGTTCCGGCAAGATGATAGTCCAGCGAAGCGTAGCCGCGTGAGACCGATTTGAGCCGGTCATAAAAATCGAGGACGATCTCATTCAGCGGCAGTTCGTAGGTCAGCATCACCCGCGTGGGCGAGACGTATTCAAAATTCTTCTGCCGTCCCCGCTTCTCTTCGACCAGCTTCAAAATTCCGCCCACGTATTCTTCGTTGGTCAGAATGGTTGCCGTGATGATCGGTTCCTCAATCTTTTCAATTTCGCTCGGATCGGGCCAGCGCGACGGGTTATCGACTTCGAGCGTTGAGCCGTCGGTCATTGTGATCTTGTAGCGCACGCCCGGAGCGGTCGTAATCAGATCCAGGTTATATTCGCGCTCCAGCCGCTCCTGGATAATCTCCATGTGCAGCAGGCCGAGGAAGCCGCAGCGAAAGCCAAAGCCGAGCGCAACCGAGCTTTCCGGCTCGAAGAAAAACGACGAATCGTTCAGACGCAGTTTTTCGAGCGCATCGCGCAGCAATGTGTGTTCATGAGAATCTACGGTGTAAAGCCCGGCGAAGACCATCGACTTGATGTCTTCAAAGCCCGGCAGCGGCTCCGCCGCAGGGCGACTGTCTTCGGTGACCGTATCGCCGATCTTCGTATCTGCCACATTCTTGATCGTCGCCGAAAAGACTCCAACCTCGCCGGCGGTAAGCGATTCGATCTCGACTGCTTTCGGTGTCATCACCGCAAGCGATTCCACTTCGAAGACCTTGCCATTCGACATCAGCCGAATCTTCATTCCTTTGCGCAACCTGCCATTGATGACGCGCGCCAGCACGATGACCCCACGATAAGAATCGAACCAGGAATCGAAGATCAGAGCCTGCAGAGGCGCCGTCGCATCTCCCGCGGGTGACGGCAACCGATGCACAATCGCTTCCAGAATGTCAGGAACGCCCTGGCCCGTCTTGGCGCTCACCGGAATGGCGTCCGTCGCATCGAGTCCGACCGCCTGCTCGATCATCTCCTGCGTGCGCAGGATATCGGCACTGGGCAGGTCAATTTTGTTGATGACCGGAATGACTTCAAGACCGTGGCTGATGGCAAGAAACGCATTTGCAAGTGTCTGCGCCTCAACCCCCTGCGAAGCATCGACGACCAGCAGAGCGCCTTCGCAGGATGCGAGCGAGCGGGACACTTCGTACGAAAAGTCCACGTGGCCGGGCGTGTCGATCAGGTTCAGCTGATATGTCTGCCCGTCTTTTGCCGGATACATCATGCGCACGGAATGCGCCTTGATCGTGATGCCGCGCTCCCGCTCCAGGTCCATTGCGTCCAGCACCTGCGCCTGCATTTCGCGTGCGGTGAGCGAGCCGGTCAGCTCCAGCAGCCGGTCAGAGAGCGTGGATTTGCCGTGATCGATGTGCGCGATGATCGCGAAATTGCGGATAAGCTTGCTGTCCATGAGAAAAAGCGCGAGGCGGGAAGGACTGCTCCCGGAGTGCCGGATGCAGAGAAACTTCTTTGCTCACGCCTTATTATCGCATCTGGTGTAGCGTGCAGACGCTTGCAGCCCATACAATAAAGCAGGAAATGTGATCGTATCTCAGTTTGAAAAACGAGAGTGGCCGCGGTCCGGCAGGCATAGTAGAAAAACAGAGGAGCAAGGCGGATGCTGATTCATATTTTTAGAGGCCCTGGCCGCGTGTTCGGTTGTACCGCGGATGCGACGGGAGCCAATCTTCCCTCTAAATTTGCTCCATGGAACAGCTTCAAGTCACTCGATCTGAGCCGTAATGGAGAGCCCCAGGCGGGAGTGAATGCGAACGAGTGCTTGAGTGACATCGAAAAGCATGGCTTCCATATCACAGATGCACATGTTCGCATTACAGAAGACGTGCTCTGATGGCGTTCCTGCTCAACTGGCAACATGAGGGATCATCGGCGGGTACGGAGCTTGACCCGGGAAATCGACCGCTCTAAGTTTTAGACAGAGACACTATCGAAATACGCATGGTTGTTGTGAAACTCTCAGGTGCCGCTTTCGTTGCGGCTATCATTTGCCTCTCAAGCTGCGACGCGAGCGCTGCAGCCCACTTGTCACCAGACCCGCAAACATCTTCCGCTACAAGCCAGCAGGCACAACCGACACAGGTGGCCGCCCCGGCAGCACAGGCCATCTCAGTACGCGATCAATCTCTGATCGACAGCGTCGAAAAGGCCTATCAGGCGGGCATCAGCAATTATCGCGACGGGCACATTCCCGCAGCGAAATCCAACTTCGACTACGCGGTCGATATGCTGCTGCGCAGCGGCATCGACCTCAAGAGCGATACGGCGCTCAGTGAGGAATTCGATCACATCGTCGATGCGATTAATACGCTGGAGATCGATGCATTGCGCGAAGGGGGCACGCAGCCGGCGCTGCAGCGCCCGGAAGATACGCCGGTCGATATCGCGAACGATGTAACCTTCCCAGCCGATCCCAAAGTCAGAGCGCAGGCCGAAGCGGAACTGAAGACCACGCAGTCCGACCTGCCGCTCGTCATGAACGATTACGTTGCGAGCTATATCAATTTCTTCAGCAACACGACCAAGGGCCACAACACCATCGTCAACTCGCTCACACGGGCGGGCCGCTACAGGGACATGATCCAGCGCGTGCTCAAAGAAGAGGGCGTGCCGCAGGACCTGTTCTATCTTGCGGTCGCGGAATCGGGCTTCCGCCCGCAGGCAGTGAATGCGCACTCCGGCGCAGGCGGCATGTGGCAGTTCATGCCTTTCAACGCTTATGGCCTGTCGCGGACAGGATGGTATGACGAGCGCTTCGATCCGGAAAAGGCCACGCATGCCTATGCCCGCTGGATCAAACAGCAATACGACCAGCTTGGCGACTGGTATCTTGCTATGGCCGCATATAACTGGGGTGCAGGCAATGTGCAGCGCGCTGTCGAACGCACAGGCTATGCCGATTTCTGGGAGCTATACCGCCGCAATAACCTGCCTGAGCAGACCAAGAACTATGTTCCTATCATCCTCGCCGTCACCATCATGGCGAAGAACCCGAAGCAGTATGGATTAACGGACCTTGTGCCCGATCCATCGCTGGTCACGGACACGGTAACGACGAACTATGCGGTCGACCTGCGCCTCGTCGCGGACGTAGTCGATGCGCCCGTGCAGGAAATTGTCGGACTGAATCCGAGTCTGCTGCGCATGACCACGCCTCCCGATGAGCCGTTCGATCTTCACCTGCCGCCTGGGGGCAAGGATCTTTTTCAGAAGCGCATTGCCGAAATTCCTGAAGAGAAACGACGTTACTGGCGCTTTCATGTTCTCTCTTCGAGCGAATCTCTCGAGGATGTCGCACGGCAGTACCGGGTCTCTGCTTCCGAAATTGCTTTTGTCAATCAGCTCAATTCGACGACAGATTTAAGCGGCGTTGATTCGCTGGTGATTCCTGTCGCGCCCGCGGCTGCTCCGGCGTCGACGCGAAGCAGCATGTATAAGACGCAGCGCGGCGATACGTTAATCACCGTGGCCGATCGCTTTGGTGTCACGGTAGACCAGTTGCGCCGCTGGAACCACATCGGCAGTAATGCCATTACGCCGGGGCACAAGTTATATGTCGCCGAACCGGCACGCATCTCTGCCACATCCCGTTCGCGGCGCGGAAGAGCTGCAGCGCGCAGCACGCAAACTGCATCTCACCATGCAACGCAGGAAGAGAAACCCGTGCATGCGACTCCAAAAGCAGCCACTTCAACGCACGTCACATCGGTCAGGGAGAAGAAAACCAACCCGTGACACTCACTAATTACTTGCGTTCATTGGCAAGCCGTTGCATGCTGTTGCTATAATCCGCGCCGCAGGGCAGGCACACAGAAATGCGTGCTCTGTGGTAGAACGGAAAACAGGCACCGAAGCCGGAGGGCATTTTCATGCAGGACGATCGCAAACTTTACGCGCAGAACGATGGTGAATTTGAACCTGAGACGGATGATTACTCAGAAGAAGTGGAAGATGGTTTCGGTGAAGACGAGGAAGAAGAGGAAGTAAGCATCTCCATCTCCTCTGACGATGACGACATCGATGACATCGACGACGAAAAAGCAGAAGCATTTGAAGAACCACGGAATATAGCCGAAGAAGTAATTGTGGCGACGCCCGCGAAACCGGCCAAAAAGGCTGTTGCGAAAAAGGCACCGGCTAAGAAGGCTCCTGCAAAGAAGGCGCCAGCCAAAAAGGCTGCTAAGAAAGCGCCGGCCAAGAAAGCAGCCAAGAAGGCTCCTGCGAAAAAGGCCGCCAAAAAAGCTCCGGCTAAAAAAGCCGCAAAGAAGTCTGCCGCTAAGTCCAGCAGTAAGGGCGCTCGTAGCGGCGGTAAGGCTGTGAAAAAATCCGCAGCCAGTAAGAAGAAGAGCGCCAGCGGTACAAAACCAACTAAACGAGGTACTACTTTGGCAGTGAAGAAAGCAGCAAAGAAGGCAGCAGCTAAGAAGGCTCCTGCAAAGAAAGCAGCAAAGAAGGCAGTGAAAAAGGCTCCTGCAAAGAAGGCAGCAAAGAAGGCAACGAAAAAGGCAACCAAGAAGTAACCCGTAGTTCCAAGGCAAGCAAAAGAGCCCGGCTCAGCGCCGGGCTTTTTTGCGTCTGTACTTCGATTGCATCATTCGCGCTGCATTTCTATATCTACCTCTACGATGTCTCCATCGTGAAGCCGATAACGGTCGCGCAGCTTGATATCGGTCGCGATTTCGATGATGTTTTTCGGATGATGCCCGCGGCCCGATTCATTTGCGTCCGTTCGCAGAAGAAATGCAGGCCTGCCGAAGATCCGACAACGCACCATGCTCACCGACACGGCGCCCCCATATTCCTCTTTCTCTAAGCGGAGAACGTCTGCGGGCAGCGAATATGGCTCGTCCAGACGAAGGTTCAGCGTGCCCGGGAAAAACTGCATGCCTGTCTTCTGCGTGTAGAAGCTCTCCAGCTTTTCCAGCCAGTGGGAAAAATTCCCCATCCCGGAGACGACCACTCCCTTCAGGACGGGCATAGGATCTGCGCCAGATGATGTTGTTGGTGCGCGATGTAATCTTCGATGAGGAATCGAAGTGTCACCGGCTCGTTACTGCCTACGCGGCATGGAGCCTCCAGTCTATCGGCCGGGATGCGCTCAACGACCGCCTTGAGCATCTCGTGGTAGGTCTGCCACCAGCCGAGCAGTATCGGCCACGGCATCTCATCATATCCGTGCGCGGCCACCCAACCTTCCTGCGCATAGAACGGCCCGGTATAACTGCCGTCGAGTGCGGCGCGCACAAAGCGCTGGTGGTTGTTCACGGCAGAATCGATCATGTGTCCGAGCACCTGCCTGCGCGTCCAGCCGCCTTCCCGCCACGGCAGTCCGGCCGCGTCTTCCGGCACTCCCAAAAGCGAATGGCGGATTGCATCGCAACCCGCCATAAATCCCTGCACTGTCTGATTTTCCATAGATCTAGTGTTGCATTTGATTGAGAGCAGTCAATACCTCTTCGCTGTGATGAGAAGGATCGACCTTCGTCCAGACCTTCACGATTTTGCCCTGCGGGTCAATCAGGAAGGTGTTGCGATTGGCGATCTTCATTCCCATATAGTTTGCAAGCGAGCCGTATTGCACGACGACTTTCTTGTCCTCATCGCTCAGCAGCGTGAAATTGAGTCCGTCCTTGGCGCAGAACTGCTTGTGGCTGTCGACCGAGTCCACGCTCACACCGAGGATCACCGCATTTACCTTCTGAAACTTCTCCTGGTCACGCTGGAAGTTGTGCGCTTCAATGGTGCAGCCGGTTGTCATGTCCTTTGGATAGAAGTACAGCACGACCCATTTACCGCGAAAGGCGTCAAGGCTGACCGGCTTGCCTTCCTGTGAGTTCAGCGTGAAATTGGGCGCCAATTGACCCACCTGCGGCAGCGCCGATTCGTCGGCGGCAAAGCCGCGCACTGCGAGAAGACCTGCACCTATGACCACAACTGCGGTAAGCAAAACGATCGAAATCTTTGACACGCGGATCACCCTCCTTTAGGGGTCTCTTCATTATCCGCGCTCTACAGCGACAATCGCAATGCCCGTTGTGTTCGCACGCAAAAGGACTGTGTCCCGGTCAAAAATCAGTGTTCTATCCGCTTCAATCGCGAGGCAAGTCGCCTGCGCATGCTGCATTGATTCGATCGTCTTCAGGCCAATCACGGGCACATCGAAACGCATGTCCTGCTTCGGCTTGGCGACCTTCACCACCGTCAGGCTTCGATCGAATGTGGAGGCATCGCCTTCGGCTGCCATCGTCCGCATGATCGCGCCGGCGCGCTCGATGGCTGCATCCGTGCCTTCCATGGCTTCAACGGCCACACAAGCCTGGCTGGCAACAATAACCGTCTGACCAATGTCATATCCGGCGACGCCATCTGCCACTGCGCGTCCGTACGCGATGTCTTTTCTTTCCTGATCCGTTGGCGCACGGTCCGTCAAAACTCCGGCCTTGGCCAATAACGGCTCCAGATACGCGGTGGAGGAGATCAGCTCAATGCCCTCATCGCCTAATACTTTGGCGACTGCGCCGAGCAGCATATCGGTGTTTTTCGTACGCAGAGAAAGCAGCAGTTTCGCCAACCGCCAGTCGGGGCGAATACTCGAAAAAATCTGCTTGTGCTTTACCTGCCCGGCCATCACTGCGCGGGCCACGTCTTCCGCGTGGAATGTGTCGATCAGCTTGGACAGCTCACCCAGCGAAAGCCAGTACACGCGCACGCCAGGATCGGCTGCGGCGCGTGTATTCATCTCAGGGTCCGTCTCCTCTTTAATCGCGGCGACGACGACTTCCAGCCCATGCGCGCGCGCTGCATCCAGCAGCAGAAAGGGAAAGCGGCCATTTCCGGCGATCAATCCGAGCCTCATAACGGAACTACTTCAACACTCCACGCTCAGACTTCGCGACAAACTCCACCAGATAGGCGACATCCTCCGTAGCGATGCCCTCGCTCCGGAGCTTTTCCAGAGCCTGCGAGGTGTTCATCTTCGCAGCCAGCAGATACTTATACGCATGCTGAATTGCCCGCAACCGTGTGCGATCGAAGCCTCGCCGCTCCAGGCCTACTTTATTCAACCCGTAAGCATGCGTCTCCCGCCTGGCCGAGGTCAGCGAATACGGCAGCACGTCCTGCGTAATGGTGGTTCCACCGCCTGTATAGGAATATTTGCCAATCCGACAGAACTGATGCACTTGGTTGAGCGCGCCCACCGTGGCGTAGTCCTCAACGGTCACATGCCCGGCCAGAGTCGCTGCGTTGGCCAGAATGCAATGGTCGCCGATCACGCTGTCGTGCCCGATATGCGTGTACGCCATAATGAGGCAATGGCTGCCTACGCGGGTGTTTCCGCCGCCCCCTGCCGTCCCGCGTGAAATGGTCACGCTCTCGCGGATGACGTTCTCATCGCCCAGCGTCGCTCCCGTGGGCTCCCCCTTGTATTTCAGATCCTGCGGCGCAATCCCCACACAGGCGAAGGAATAAAACCGGTTCCGCGCACCCGCCTTCAGGCGTCCGTCCAGCACGACGTGCGAGACCAGCTCGCAATCTTCTCCCAGCACCACATCGGGGCCAACCGTGCAGTAGGGGCCGATCGTGCACGACTCCGGGATCACCGCCGTTGCCGCCACAATCGCTGTTGGATGAATGCTCACTCTTCGGTCACCGCAGCCAGCGCAGGCGCCTCAGATGGAGCTTCCTGGCGTCGCCGCGGCACGAGCTGACACATCACCGTCCCCTCGCAGGCGAGCTTGCCGTCAACCGTGGCCTTTCCTTCCAGGCGCACAGCTCGCGTCTTCCACTGCAGCACATTGATCTCGAGCCGCAGCTGGTCTCCCGGTACCACCGGACGACGAAACTTCGCCCGTTCGATTCCCGTAAAGACCATTAGCTTGCTGTCGCGGTCAGGGATCTCCGTCAACAAAAGCGCCCCACCAGCCTGCGCCATTGCTTCGATCACAAGGACCCCAGGCATAATCGGGAAGTTTGGAAAGTGTCCCTGAAAAAAAGCCTCATTGATAGACACATTCTTGATGGCAACAATCCGCTTCTTTCGCTCCATCTCGATCACGCGATCGATCAGAAGAAACGGGTAACGGTGCGGCAAAATCGCCATGATGTCGGTAATATCCATCACCAGGCGAGGCTCCGGAGTGTGGGTTGAGTTCTCCATAATCTGCACGTGCGATTATAAAGGGACTGCGCGTCCAGCGAAACGCGCCTTTCAGGCGCAAAACTCCAATTTGCAGGATTTTGGCGGGTGCGGACGTTGTCCGCGCTGAAATTTGCGGGCCAGCCCGTCAATTTTTTAGGTGCAAAACCGCGAAGACTCTCAGCAACGCGATCCCGCGCGGGTCTTTTCCCTTCCTTTGATTCAGGAGCGGAAGTGGCTGAATTTACTTCAGAAAACACTTTGCACAAAAAGAGGGAGCGGTCGAAACCGCTCCCTTCCAGGTTGCCGTTTCAGCTATTGCATCTGTGGTGCAGGTGCTGGGCCATTTCCATCCGGCGGCGGCCCTCCCGGCCCCCGTCTGCTCCAGCCGCTGCGATCGCCATCGCGACCCCATGAACGCGATCCTTGCGCCCGCAGTTCCCTTAGATTTTTCCACTGTTCGGCCGTCAACACCTGGCGGATGCCAAACAGCATGCGGGCATTGCCCTTTTCCAGCTCGGCGCGCGCCTGAGCAATGGCATCAATCTGGGCCAGAATCTTGCCTTCATCCGGCTGATCGGCTTCCATCAGCGGATGCATAATGGCTTCCTGCTTCTGTAGCGAGGCATTCAGGTCAATCAGCTTGAGCCGATTCTGCTGCATGATGTCGTCCATCTTTTTCTGCTGGTCCGCGGTCAGCCCAATCTGCTGAGCGACTTTCGGGTCGTTCCACCACCGCCCATGCATCCTGCCCTGAAAGGTCCGCTCCATCGGAGGCGGTCCGGGATTCCCGTCCTGCGCCACCGCCCTGCTTTCCAGGCCGAGTCCCCCAAGGTATATCCCAACTAAAAGTGCCAACCCTGCAATTTTTCTAGTTTTTCGCATTCTTCTTCTCCGTTTTCGCTGTCGATGTCGTATCGCTTGCGTAGTCCACATCCATCTCCGCCAGCGGCTGCATTGAATCCGGCACCGCTTCGGACAATTCGCTCGTCACCTGGTCAAGCAGCGCCGTATCCGCCGCGCGCTGTTTCATAAGCTGCTCCTGCTGCTGCGCCCGCAACTGCGTCACATGGTTGCGGTAGTATCCGACGGTCGGCACCAGCATGGTCAGGCACAGTACGATGGCAATGGTCGTCGCGACGGCCCACTCGAGCATGATGCGTTTCTGCGCTGACTTTCGACGTTGCCGCGCCTGATCGAGCTGCCAGACCACCTGCTG
>Ga0207114_1007_pt1 | contig 72348 bp, 67 predicted proteins | sample Alteio_BWMinHeat_70_FD_153560 | JGI IMG/M metagenome (GOLD analysis project Ga0207114, IMG submission 153560) | Enriched cells from forest soil in Barre Woods Harvard Forest LTER site, Petersham, Massachusetts, United States -... | ecosystem: Environmental > Terrestrial > Soil > Temperate forest >... | reverse complement strand
TGACTCGGTTTTCCAAGGTCTTCATACAATTATGATAACGCTTAACGGCTCAGAAAGTTTTGTCTTCGGATCATCGCCATGCTTGACGGTCCTTCCGTGGTTGCCGCTCTCAAGGAATGCGGTGTCACTGACGTAATCTGGATTCCCGATAGCGAATTGGGAATGTGGGAGCCGGCTCTCAGCTCCAATGCCGAGCTGCGCTTGATCCGCGTCTGTCGTGAAGGAGAGGCAATCGCCGTGGCAGCGGGATTGTTGCTCGGTGGTCGCCGGCCCGTAGTCGCCATCCAATGCACTGGCTTGTTCGAGGCCGGTGATACCCTACGAAACGTCGTTCATGACATGAAACTGCCACTCTTCATGATCGTCGGCCTTCGTAGTTATTATGCCTACCAGCAGAAGAAAACAAGCGATACCTGTCCGGTTTTCGCCGAGCCGATCGTACGCGCCTGGCAGATTCCATATACGATTTTCGATCGCGGTCACACCGCGTCCGACCTGAGCCAAGTTTATCGACAGGCCCAAGCCGAGAATCGAGCCGCGATTGTTTGCCTGGCGGAGTGAGAATGACGATGACTCTTCGTGAAGCTCTAGAAGTCTTGGCGGCCCATCGCGGCCAGCGCATCGTCATCACGACGATGAGTCCGATCGCGCCCTGGCGCGAGCTGTCCGATACGCCGCTTGATTTCGCTTATATTCCATCCGCGATGGGGCAAGCGCCGGCCCTGGGATTGGGCCTGGCTTTGGCTCGGCCGGAGCGCGGCGCGATCGTGGTCAACGGCGACGGCTGCATGCTCATGAACTTGGGCAGCCTCGTGTCAATCGCGCACAACCCGGCCAATCTTTACTTGCTCATCATTGATAACGGCCACTATGAAGTGACGGGAGGACAACCCACGGCCGGGGCCGGCCATGCCGATTTCGCCGGTCTAGCCCATGCTGCGGGAATCCAACGGGTGTATTCATTTGATAATGTCCAGACTTGGCGCACCGGCGCGGCTGAAGCACTTTCAGGGACCGGACCCGTTGCGATCTGGCTGAAGGTGGAAGCCAAGATGGGTCAGAAGACGCCGTCACCACCGCAACCGATGGGGGAACAGATCGCCAGACTAAGGGAGGCTCTGCGGACCTAATTGGAGCGCTTCCGTTATCCCTTAATCACCCCGATTGGTCTCATGCGCGCCACCTTGGCGGATAATCCCGCCTTGTGGACGACTTCGACGACTTCATCGACATTCTTGTAGGCTTTGGGCTGTTCCTCCGCGAGGCCGCGGCGGCTTTGGGCGCGGGCGATCACCCCCCTGGCCTCCAGCTCCTTGGCGATGTTTCGGCCGCCGGCTTCTTTGATGGCGGCGGTCCGGCTCATGGCCCGGCCGGCGCCGTGGCAAGTCGTGCCGAAGGTTTGCTCCATACTGCCTTGGCGGCCGGCCAGGACCCAACTGGCCCGGCCCATATCGCCGGGAATGATCACCGGTTGGCCGATCTTCCGATAAGCCGCGGGAATCTCCGGGTGGTTCGGGGGGAACGCCCGGGTCGCTCCCTTGCGATGAACCCACAGCCGCCTTCGCTTGCCATTCGCCTCGTGCTCCTCGAACTTGGCGATGTTATGGCAAACGTCGTAGACGAGGTTCATCTGCAATTCTTGCCAGGATTGGCCGAAGATCGTTCCGAATACCTCGCGGGCCTGTTGCATGAGGAGCTGGCGATTGCACCAGGCGAAGTTGGCGGCCGCGCGCATGGCCGCAATGTATTTCTGCCCCTCGGGACTGTTCACCGGCGCGCAGGCCAGTTGCCGGTCTGGAAGCGAGATCCCATATTTCTCGGGCGTTTGGCGGAGCATGGCCAAGGCGTCGTCGCAGACCTGGTAACCCAATCCGCGCGAGCCGCTGTGGATCATCACGCAGATCATGTCCTTTTCCAGACCCATAGCGCCGGCGGCCGCTTCATCGAACACGTGATCAACCACTTGGACTTCGAGGAAGTGGTTGCCGGAGCCTAAAGTGCCGCACTGATCGGCGCCACGGGTCTGGGCGCGGTCGCTGACGGCATCGGGATCGGCGCCGTCCAAGTGTCCGCCCGCTTCCGTATATTCCAAATCACCGGGACTGCCCAATCCCCGACCAACAACGTACGAGCTGCCTTCCGCCAGCAGGTGCTTCAACTCCTTTTTGTCGAATCGGTACTTGCCGGATTTGCCGACTCCGGTCGGAACCTGCCGGAATAGCTCCTCGACGAGTTGCCGCAAGTGCGGCTTCACATCCTGGTAATAGAGATTGGAGCGAACGAGCCGGACGCCGCAATTGATGTCGTAGCCCACGCCCCCGGGCGAGATCACTCCGCCTTCGTCGGGATCGGTGGCACACACCCCGCCAATGCAGAAGCCGTAACCCCAATGGATGTCCGGCATGGCCAGGCTGGCATACTGAATCCCCGGCAAAAACGCGACGTTAGCGACTTGTTCTGGCGCCTGGTCCTTCTTGACCGCCTCCAGTAAACGCTCGTCGCTGAAAATCAGCCCCGGCACGCGCATCCCTTGCTTGTAGCTTTTGGGAATGCGCCAGCAGCACTCGTTGACCCGCTCCAGCGGACCTTGATACGTCTCTTTCATAATCACCCTCACGCTGGTTATCAGAGCCCGGAGCGCTAGCGACGGGTTCCGGCCTCCCCGCTACCTTGCCGTCGGGGCTCTGACAGACTTAGATGTCTACAATCACTTCCGCTAGCCATCCATCCTTTTCTTTCTCGACCTTCAAACGATGATAGGTGATCGCCTTGACTTCATGCGCCAGAGAATGCCGCGAGGGATCGAACGGCTCGCCCCATGCCGCCGCGTGCAGATTCTGATTCTCGATTCGCACCTCGAATTTTCCGAACAACAAATGCTCTGTGTCGAAGCGATACAAAAGCTCGTTGAGCCAATCAAAGAGCAAATAACCCAGGTCTTCTCCCTTCAGGTTAACGTCAATCTTCTGTGTTGGTCTGACGGTTGCCAAGTCATCGACAATCGTGGAAAACAGCGCCTGGGCCGCCTCACCGAACAGTTGATCCAAATCCGGGGCCCGCACGCGCAGCCCTAAGTCGGCCGTATGCTCGAAGGTCTCGTACATCTAAGGGTGATGCTATCGCGCGCTTTGCCTGTGGAATAGAGCAGGACACGCGGGATGAGAAAAGGTGATGGGAAATCTGAGCCTGGGGATGGGAGTTCTCATGAGCCAAAGTTTCAGCGCAAAATCGAACCTTGCTCGATAATTCAAGCGTAATGGTGGCAGCGCGCCAGTGTTGGAATTGGCGCGCTGCCAAACAAGCATAAATGTCTAGCATTTTTCCCCCGAACGACCACAGCGCGCCAAATAAGATATTTGGCAAGGAGTGCCAAAATCCCGAGGGAAAACATGAACTCGAGGCTTTGGCAATCCTTTTGGCGCGCTGTGGCAGGTCAGGGACTCAATCCCCAATAGGCCAAACTGGCGCTATTTAAGGTTTAGCGTCAGCAACCGCGAGTTGTGCTGAAACCTGGGGATGACGTCGCCGGAGTGAAAGAGCTTCGCTCCGGAGGATTGGTTTCGGTGTGTAAGACGATCAAGTCGGCGTTGGAAAAACGCTCAAGGTAGTACACCAAATCCTCATCGCGCAAATTGCCTTCGCGGCGGAAGGCCTGAAGTTTGCCCGTCGAGTCGCTGATGACAATTCCTCGAGGTTGACTCATTTCAAACGCCCCAGCCAACCGGCGACCTTCTTCGTCGGACATGTCGACGTAAAGGCAAACGTAGGATTTGGCCAAGAGACGACCGGCATCCGGTTCCAGCCGGCCTTGTCGACTTAAGTCGTTCCAGCCGCTTACGCCCGAACCGATAAAGACAGCCATGGGTTTTCGTTCCAGCCGGCTGAGTTTCTTCGCCTGGCCGTAATCCATTATCCAAGCCGGCTTTTCACTGACGGAAGGCGCGATTCCCCAAAGCGCGATCAGCAACACAGAGTACATCATTGTGACCTCCGGAAAAAATGGGCGCCTAAAAACAGAAACCCCCAACCGTCGTTGGCTGGGGGGACATTCCCAACGCGAGTCTGTCAACCAGCCCATCCTGAGTCGGCGACATGTACGAATGAGGATCGAGGATAGAAGGACGGAACTGCTCGCTGTCGAGGTTGGATCCTCGATTTCCAATCTTCAATCTGCGCCAGGTAGTACGGGAAATTTAAGACGGGAAGGGCGTACTCTTCATCTTATAGTATGAATTCGGCTCGAAGTCAAATGCCGGCTATGATGCGATTTCGGCTATCACATCCTGGCTCCGGGGGCTTACGCTCCCCGCTCAGGAACTTAGGCATGGTTCGATCGGCGGCGTTTGGGATACAAGCGGAAGACGTGGACGATCCCGTCGGTGAGGCCGGCGGCGATGTAGCGGCCGTCGTGAGTGAGGGCGATGCTGGAGCGATTTTCTTCGGGCATTTGCCATTCCTTGGTCTTCGTTTGAGTGGCCAGGTCCCAGAGGATGATTCGGCCCCGATCGCACACGGAGACGAGCGTTTTCCCATCGGGCGGAAACAACAGCCGGCGAATCACACCCAGGTGACCGCGCAAGATGCCGACTTCTCGAGGTTGCTCTCCCGCCAGGTTCCACAAGCGCACGGTTTCTTCCAGGCCGCCAAAGGCCAGAGTGGTGGCATCGGGAGACACGGCCAGGCAATGGACGGCGCCCCAACTGCCTTCGAGCACGGCCAGCTGCGGCTTCGACCAGAAGCTGGCTTTCCGCCACAGCCGCACTGTTCCGTCCATGCCGCTGGAGATGAGCGTCTTGCCGTCCGGAGCAAACGCCAGGGCTTTCAGATAGTCGGCGTGCCCCTTGAATAGGGCATGCTCGACCGGTTCTTCCCCGCTCAGATCCCAAACGCGGATGGTCTTGTCGCAGGAACCGGTCGCCAGCATTTGGGAGTCGGCCGAGAACGCCAAGGCGTCCACCGGCGCCTGGTGACCCTCCAAAGTCGCTTTGACTCGCGGCATCGGGCACATCATGTCCCAAAGCCAGACCGTCCCGTCCAGGCTGCCCGATCCGGAGGCCAAGGTCCTTCTATCCGGAGCGTAGGCCAAGGAATGAATTTCGTTGAGCGTGGCCTGGAACGAGACTCGCTCCGCAGGTTTCTTGCCGTTGAAGTCCCACAAGCGGACGTTGCCTTGCACGGCGGCGGAGGCCAAGGTATTTCGGTCGGGGGAAAAGACAGCCGCGGCCACCATGCTGGTGTGGCCGGAAAGAAGAGCGATGGTCTTGGGCGTTAGAAGTCCGCCTTCACCTTCAACCTCGGCGTCAGGACTTATTATCTCGCTGGAGCTCGAGTCCCCGGCCAGGGGCTTGAGCGGCAACTCGACCGAAGACATTCGCACCGGAGTCTTGACGGCCATTCTTTCCGGCACCGGCGGGGACGTCCATCCCGGCACCGGCGTTCGCGGATTGAGAATTCGCTCCGAGCCAGGCGCGGACTTGGGCCAAGATCCAGGAGGGGCGGGTGTTTGGGCCAAAGCGTCGGCCAATTCCGCCGGTGTCTGAAAGCGTTTTTCTTTGGGCTTGGCCATAAGGCGGCTAACGATCGTCTCCAGAGCCGCGGGAACCGCCGGCTGTAAGTCCCGCAGCGGCCGGGCTTCGCCATTTTGATGCATCATCAGTTTGCGCATCAGCGGATATTCGCCAAATGGAGGCTTCCCCGTCAGTAGGTAGTAAAGCGTGCAGCCCAGGCTATACAAATCCGCGCGAATATCCACGGCGTGGGAGTCGATCGCTTGCTCGGGAGCGAGATAATCGGGCGTGCCCATCAGGGCCCCTTGCTTGGTCCATTGCTCGCTGGTGCTGTCAACCGCCTGGGTCACCAAGGCTGTTCCCAGGTCGAGAATCTTGACCACCCCTTTGAGGAGCTCGTCCTCTTCGGGCCGGAAGAGAAGCTGATCTCTCTGGGCCGATTTCTTAGCTTCCGAGGGAGGTAGGCTCACCATCAAGTTGGAGGGCTTGATATCCCGGTGAACCATCCCTTGCTCATGGGCGTGTTGCAAACCAAGGGCGGCTTGGCGGATAAACTCCACGGCCACGTCCGGACGCAGGGGGCCGAAATCCTGTACCAGGTTATGCATGTCGATCCCTTCGACATATTCCATGGCCAGGTAATAGGTGTCGTCGAACTGGTTGAAATCATAGATGACGATGATATTGGGATGAGAAAGCTGGGCGGCGGCCTGGGCCTCGCGTTGGAAGCGGCGGACCGCGGCGGGATCTTGCGAGATGCTTTCTTTGCGAATGATTTTCAAGGCGACCAAACGGCCCAGGCGATCTTGGCGGGCTTTGAAGACATGGCCCATGCCACCCTGGCCCAACTTGCCGACAATCTGGTAGCCCGGGATAGTCGGCCATTCCGTGGCCACGCGCGGATCCAGGATCACGTCGCCGGCCGTGGAGATCACGTCGCCGGGCGTGTGGATACTGGCAGTGTTTTGCACCTCGGCGTCCTCTTGATCTGGATCCAGCCTTTGCAGCCTGCCGGCGTAGCGGGGGAAACGCTGGGCAAATTCCTCGACCGTGGGATTCTCGCCGAGCTCCTGGCGCAAGCGAAACTCCGCGAACACCAGCTCAAAAGCATCCGCCCAAGCTCCCGTCAGAGCCGGATCCATCGACAGATAAGTTTCCGCCGGAATCCGTTCGCTCGTCCGCCAGCGCTGCTGTTGATCCACGCAGAGAACCGCCACGATCTGCGAGGGTGTCAGGCCTTTTTGTTTCGAGAGGAACTCCCGAACGTCGGGACGCTGGCCCTGACGCCAGAGATTTTCCAACCCCTGGGCGGGACCGAACTTATTCCCGGCGTCTCGCGGTCGAGACGGGCACACGGCCTGGAGCTCACTCATGATGCGATCTCTCACCGCCGGCCTTCAGTCGATGTCGTTGGGCTGATTTTCCTCCGAAGCCTGTCAGGCTTCGGAAGCGTTGGGAAAGGCTTACTGTCCCCGCATCGGCGGAATCAATTCTGCCGGCGGACGGATTGGACGAGAAAATCCGGCCAAATTCCGGAGCGAGTTCCGATTTCAGGGACGGGGTTGAATCGCCCTTTCAGCCCGCATCCACTTGCAATTGGAAGCATAGGTTATTTGGCGGAGACAAGTCAAAAAAATGATGAGCATTAGGTCCGAGGACGGGAAATCCGCCCAACTGAGATCGTCGGCTAGCTTGCTCATGGGATGAAGCGAGCGCTAAACCATGAATCTAAGCTGGGCGGGTTTGGACTACATCCTTTTATGCTTCGCTGACTTCCGGCAAGTCTTGTTTTCCCTCGACCTGAACGGCTGTGCCGTAGCAGAGAACCTCGGTGACGCCCGAAGTGACTTCATTGGCATCGTAACGCATGCCGATGATGGCGTTGGCGCCTACGTCGTTGGCGTGTTCCATCATCAGACGATAGGCGTCGGAACGGGCCTTCTCGCACAGCTCGGTGTAGAGGGTGATATTGCCGCCGAAGAGGGTTTGAAGTCCAGCACCGATGTTGCCGACAAGGCTGCGCGACCGCACTACGATGCCACGAACAATTCCCAGGTTCCGCGTGACCCGATGCCCCGGCAATTCAAAAGCTGTCGTTACATTTCTGGGACTCATGGCCATATTGGCTCCCGGGAAAGAAGCAATTTGAACAGGAGGCAACAGAGGGAACGGAGAAAAAGGGAATTCTCTGTTTTCTCTGTTTCCTCCTGTTCATTTCTTGCTTGCAAAAGGTGAGCTTTTCTTGGGAGGAAGAATGCCGGAGACAGGACTTGAACCTGCACTGCCCGAAGGCAACCAGCCCCTCAAGCTGGCGCGTCTGCCAATTCCGCCACTCCGGCATGAATAACGAAGATCGAGGATTGAAGATCGAGGATCGTGAAATCTCTCGTTTGTTCGTCGATCTCAATCTTCGGTCCTCAATCTTCGATTTCGATCTTACGGCGACATGGTCCGCCCAACAAGTCCTATTCCTTCTCCATGCTTTCCAGTTTTCTGATAAGCCAGCGGAAACCGAAACGTATTAATAAGTAGGCTGCGTATCCCGCGCCGCCGAGGACCGCCACCCAGATGAGAAAAGTGAACCAGCCCATGGTGCTTCGGAATAAGTTGCGGAACCAACGCCAGCGTTCCAGCTGTGTCTGCTCTTTCTCGATCTGCTTGTACATCGACTGAAACTTGGCGGCTTTGCGATCGGCCTTGGCCTGGACCAAACGGCCGCGCAAAGCCTGCTCGAACTCGGGATAGGTAGCGATCGAACGATATCCGCCTTTTAAGCGGTGGCTGGCCTGGGCTTGCGGATCAAAATCCCGATCTTTGATTAACTCCTGCACCTGGGCCGTGGTCATCTTGTTGGTGACCAGATTCCCCTTCTTGGTCATATAGGTGATGTACCAGATATTGGGATCCTCAACCCCGGGACTGGAAGCCTGGGATGGAGTCGGTGCCGGTTGCGTCCGAGCCGATTCCTTCCGAGGAGACTTTGAAAACGCAATGACGGAAACCGTTTTCCCTAAAAAGCTCAAGCCCGGATTCGCGGCTTGCAGGCTCTCTAGGTCCTTGATCAAATCCGTGCAAGTTTGGTAGCGATGCTCCGGTTGCTTGGCGAGCATCTTGTCGATGAAGAGGTCCAGGCGCTCGGGGACCTGGGGATTGAAGCGGCGCGCGGGCGGATACTTGCCTTTTTCCTTGGCTTCGTTGAGCTCGACGAGGGTCTCGCCCTGAAAAGGCGTCCGCCCGGCCAGGAAGCAGTACAGCATGCAGCCGAGGGAATAAATGTCGCTGCGGCCATCCACCCGTTTCACGTCTCGGGCTTGCTCGGGAGACATGTACAAGGGAGTGCCGGCGGCGGTGCCAGTCCGAGTCAAGCCGATATCCTCCGACAGCGCTTTGGCCAGGCCCAAATCAGCCAACTTGACCACGCCGCCGCTCGTCAGCAGGATATTGTCCGGCTTGATATCGCGATGGATCAAGCCCTGCTCGTGAGCATATTCCAGGGCGCGGGCGCAAGCCAAGACGACATGCAGGGCGTCGCCCACTTCGAGCTTGCCCAGCTTGTTGAGCCACTGCTGCAAGCTGCCGGCTTCCCCGTACTCCATGGCCATGTATTGGTAGCCGTGGTCCTCCGCCACGCCGTAACAATGAAGGATGTTGGGGTGATCCAGCTTGGCCATGAGGCGAGCTTCGCGCTGGAAACGCTCGACGAAGGTCTTGTTGCCGACCAGGTGTTTGGGCAGAACCTTCAAGGCAACGTCGCGGTCCAAGCTGATTTGGCGGGCTTTGTAGACGGCGCCCATACCACCGGCGCCCAGCGCTTTGATCAGGCGGTACTCACCGAGCTGCGTGAGCTTGTGTTCCTTGGATGATGAGGTCTTGGCTGGCTCCTCGGCAGATGTTCGGGTAACGTCTCCTTGCGTGGCGGCCTTTTCGGGAGATTGGGTCGGAACATTGGCGGAACCCAATAGTTCGCCGGAAACGTGGGTGGGACCCACGTCCCCTGGTGAAGTAGGTCGCTCGCCTGGGGTCGGGGGAATTTCTGCCGACGGAGAGTCGGGAGCTGAGGACGGCTTGGGCGGTTGATTCTCCATTGGTGGCTCCATTGCCTGCCACGATTATCGGTTCTGGCCGGCGCGGATGCAACCTTCGATTCCAAAAAGCCGACCGCCGGGGTCCCTAATGATCCGTTCGCAGTTATTGCATCTTGTTCCCGCCGTGCGTATCTTTCTCTGTATTCCTCTTTGAGGCACTCCGTGTTTGTTTGAGTTCTTTGTCGAAACAGGAGGTCGTTTATGGCTCGGCGCATCCAGATTTTGGCAATCGTCGTCGGCGCATTGGCGATTTGGTTTTTGGCGCTTGGCATCGGGACGCGCCCCGCGACGGCGGAAACATGCCTTTCCCCCTTCGTCAAACGCCTCGACAAACCGGAGAAGCTCTTGTACGTCTTTTGCGTCGACGCCGATGCCAAGGATAACGATTTCCTGGCGGTCATCGATGTGGATGTCGATTCCGCCCGCTACGGGCAGATCATATATCAGCTGGACCTCGGCTCCTCCGGGAACGAGACACATCATTTTGGGTTCACCGACGACCGCACGCACATCTGGGGCTGCAGCTTGTTTTCCAGCCGGATTTTCATCATCAACGTGGCGGGGAATCCTTCTCAGCCCAAGCTGGAAAAAGTGCTTGAAGATATTCCCGCTCAAACGGGCTTGGCCGGCCCGCACTCGCCATACGCCTTGCCGGGGCGAATGCTCCTGTCCTTCCTGAGCGGCAAAGACGGCGGCTTGCCCGCCGGCCTGGCCGAGTTCACCAACGACGGCAAATTCATTCGTCGCCTCGATCTGCCCAAGGACGCCCCTTACATGTACGACGTGGCTGTTCAGCCCGACCTCAATCGCATGGTCACCTCCAGCTTCACCCCTATGGGGAACTACAAGAAGCCATTGTCCGAAATGGATTTGAAGAGTTTTGGCAAGGAACTGCTCGTCTGGGATTTTCGCGAGCGAAAAGTGCTGACGAAGCTGACCACCGGCGCCGCTCCGCTCGAATGCCGCTGGTCGCTAAAGAAAGACGCCAACCATGGCTTTACAAATTGCGCCCTCGACGACTCGATTTGGGTTTGGGAAGGGAGCGACGACGGCCAATACACAACCCGCAAGCTGTGCGCCACCGGCAAGCTGCCGGCCGACTTGCGCGAATCGCCCGACGGCCGATTTCTCTACGTTAGCTGCTTCTTTTCCAACGATATCCAGCAATGGGACGTGAGCGACTTGAAGAATCCCAGGCTGGCGAGCTCGGTCGTGCCGGGCGTCCAGCCCAACATGATGCACGTCACCGGCGACGGCAAGCGCATGTACATCACTAACTCCCTCTTGAGCACGCTCGATCATTCGGGCAATTTTTGGGTCCGCTTGGCCCACATCGGCCCGGACGGCATCAAGATGGATCCGTTTTTCAACGTCGATCTCACCAAGCTCAAAACGGGCCCCGCCCGCGGTCACGACATGCTGCTTTATTAAGAGTGAGTGGTGAGTAAGGGAGTGGCGAGTGGTAAATTTCAGAGCCGGGAGCGTGAGCGACTGGCAAAAGAGCATTGAGCCCGAGGCGAGCGGGGTTGCGTCAGCGCCCCGAGTACATGAATAGTGGTGAGTAGTTGCAACAAACCATGATGCGGCATCGATTCCTCGCGAACCTCCTCGTTCCCACGCTCTGCGTGGGAACGCTGCTGCCGACGCTCGGCGTCGCGGGTTCCGATCATCAGAATTCCGATCCCTCTCGCTTGGCGGTGATCAAACCCGCCCCGGACTTTACGCTCACAACTCAAGACGGCTCAAAACTTTGCTCCTCCGATCTCAAGGGGAACGTCCTCCTCGTCAGTTTCATCTTCACCACCTGCAACGGCACTTGCCCCGCGACGACTCATCGCATGAGTCAAATCCAGGAGGAGCTCAAAAAACGCAACCTCTTCCAGGATGGCCGGGTACGATTTCTCTCCATCTCGCTCGATCCGGTTCGCGACACGCCAGAGGTGCTGCGCGGCTACATGAAACTGTATGACGCCGACCCGAGCCATTGGACTTTCCTGACGGGCCCGCCCGACCAGGTCGCCGGCGTCGTGAAATCCTGGGGCATGTGGGCCAAGCCTGTCCCCAATGGCCAGCTCGACCATCCCTCGCGAATTTTCCTCGTCGACGCTCTCGGCCGCATCCGTGAAATCTACAACCTCAACTTCCTGAAACCGAAATGGGTCGTCGAGGACGTGGAACTGCTGCTAAAAGAAGCTTCCAGCGAGAAGCACTGATGCTGCTCATTTCTCATTCATCATTCATCATTCATTATTCATCGCTGATCTTGATCACTGATTTCCCTCCAGCCATTCCACCTTGCCGGTCGCCAGCGAATAGACGCCCGACACAATTCGCACTTTCTTGTGTTCGACAAACTCTTTCACGACATCGCTTCGTTTAGTGAGCAGTTCGGCTTGATGACGGACATTGTTGGCAATGGCGGCGTCCAGAGCGGCGGGCTTTTCGGCCGGCAAGTCTTTTCCGACATGGACTTCCGTGATGACCTTGCCGAGATTGCCGCCGGGTTTGCTTGTCCCCATCGCCGCGTCGACCGCCCCGCATTTGGAATGTCCCAGCACCACGATTAAAGGCGAATGCAGGTGCTCCACGGCATATTCCATCGAGCCCAGAACAAACGGATCGGCGATGTTCCCCGCCACCCGCAGGACAAAAATATCTCCCAGTCCCTGATTGAAGATGTATTCCGGCGCCACTCGCGAATCGGCGCAGGTGAGGACGATCGCGAAGGGATGTTGGCCCTTGGCCAGCTCCCGCCGACGCTCCGCGCCCAGTTTCTGGGGTTGCGAATTGTCGGCGACAAACTTCTCATTGCCCTTCTTGAGCCGTTCCAAGGCTTGCTCCGCGGTCAAGGCGGATTTTTCCTGGCCATTGGCCGGAAAGCTTAGGAAGATGCAAAGGCTTGCCGAAAGCAAGATGATCCGCATAAATTTCCTCCAGAATGTAGGGCGGGCCGAGTCTTCGAGGCCCACCAAAACATAATTGTTGTACCTTTCTAGGTGGGCCTCGAAGACTCGGCCCACCCTACGGCTACGGCTTCAACTCAATCCATACACGCGCACGGCGTTATCGTGAAACAGTTTTCGTTGCTGCTCTTCGCTGCGTTCCTTCACGATGGCTTGAAGAGCGGTGAGCCACTCCTTGTACGTGGCGACTTGCGTGCAGACCGGCCAGTCGCCGCCGAACATAAGGCGGTCGGGACCGAACGTGTCGAGCGTGTGATTGACGATGGGCGCCAGATCATCGGCCGTCCATTTTACTGGCGTGGCGGACACGATGATGCCGGAGACCTTGCAAGCAACGAGGTTCTTGCGCTTGGCCAGCTCCTCCATGCCGTGTTTCCAAACGTCCGCGCTCTTCTTCGAGGAGTCGCTAAACATACTGACTTCGCCGTTGCCGCAGTGGTCGAGGGTGAAACGGGTGTCAGGGCACGCGTCCATTAGTTTGACGCCGTCGCCCAGTTCACCGGGCCGCATGCACAGATCGAAGCTCAATCCCAACTCGCCTAAGAGACGGATGCCTTTCGTGAATTGGGGCTCGAGGCAGAGGCCCGCCGGCGTCTGCGCATGCAGAATCTGCCGCACGCCTTTGATATAGCGGTTGCCTTTGAAGGGTGCGATGTATTTGGCAAAGCCTTCCGAGTTCGGCCGGCCGGAGATGACGCCGGCCACCATCGGCGTATCCCCGCGCTTACAAGTCTCGATGACGAAATCGGCTTCCTCTTTTTGTTGGGCCGGGTCCAAGTCCACTTCCATGTAGATCGTCTTGACGATGTTCAGTCCCTCGGTGGCTTTCAAGTAATCGCTCATCAGATGATCCTTGGCCAGCACCGACCCCGGCTTGATCCACGGCAGCCGAAATTTCTTCAAGTCCCAAAGATGTTGATGGGTGTCGATGATGGGGAGCATTTTGCGATCTTCCATAATATTCGGGGCGAGCGCGGCTAGAGTTAACGCGGCGGTTTCTGCTAAGAACTGGCGGCGATTTTCCGCTCCTCTCATGGCAACTCCCCTAGCCGAATTCCATCCCATTCTATTGGGAAATGATTCAGGCAGAATAGGTGGTTGCGGCTCCGTTTTCTGGTATCCTGTCATCCGAGCTTTTATGAAGAGTTGAAAATTCGATGTTGAGCGAGTCATGTGGAAGTTGTTCACCAGGTTATTCGGCCAAAAGCGCACGCCCAGAAGGAGGCCGATAATTGTCAATGCGGACAGCATTCCGAGTCGAAAACTAATTGCCATTTGCGAGCGTTATTGGAAAAGGCTGGAGCAAGACAGATATGAGGAAAGTGCGTTTACACCTGAGGAACAAGAGCCATTTGAGCCTTATGACAATTACCAACTCGCAGTCAAAGCCCTAGGCAGCCGGGGGCCGGAGGTGCGCGATTGGGCGCGAAAGCTCCTTTCTCATCCGGATTACAGCGCCAGGGAGACAGGAGCGTGGCTACTGGGCGAACTTGGCGAGCGCGGTGAATTGGGAGACGCTGCCGGCGCCGTGATTGCCGAACTTGCGAGGGCCATCAATCGGCCATTTGAAGAAGATCCGCCCAAGGAGGCAACTGCCATCGATTTGGCTTTAGCCACTCTCGGAAAGATTGGAGACCCTAGAGGCATATCCGTGATTGGCGATGTTCTTTTTTCTTCGAAGCTAGAGCATGAAGGCGATACGCAATGGGAAGCAGCCTGTGCCCTGGAAAATCTAGTCGGTGAGCCCTTTTCAGAATCGGAAGACCGGGTAGAAGCTGCTCGCTCATGGCTGCGCACAAACCCCAACCGCTAAGCGATGACTGAAGGAGTAGTATTGTGAATTCAGAGCCAACAAGCGACGGCCATCATCCGAGTCGGCGAAGGTTTTTGAAGGCCGGACTTACAGGCGGATTGGTGGCGGCGACTCTTCCAACCATGAACGAAATTGGTCAGGCCCAAGACCGAGGGTTCGAACTAGGTGAATTGTCGATTGCTGATCTTCAAGACGGCATGCAAAACGGCATGCAATCCGACAAATACACTACTCGCTCCCTAGCAGAAAAATATTTGGGTCGGATTGAAGCCATTGATCGTCATGGGCCGGCGTTGCGCAGTGTCATTGAAGTGAACCCGGACGCTCTGGAACTGGCGTATGCGCTCGACAAGGAGCGGAAGGAAAAAGGGCCGCGCGGGCCGCTGCACGGCATTCCGATTCTCATTAAGGATAATATCGACACGGCCGATCGGATGAGCACCACGGCCGGGTCGTTGGCGCTGGTTGGGGCCAAGCCATCCCAAGATGCGTTTCTGGTGAAGAGGCTCCGCGAAGCTGGGGCGTTGATTCTGGGCAAGACGAACCTGAGTGAGTGGGCGAACATCCGGTGCAGTTACTCCACCAGCGGTTGGAGTGGGCGCGGAGGGCTGACGAGGAATCCCTATGTGTTGAACCGCAACACGTCCGGCTCCAGCTCCGGCTCGGGCGTGGCGGTGGCGGCCAACCTGTGTGCCGCGGCCGTGGGCACCGAAACCGACGGCTCGATCATCAGTCCATCCTCCGTCAACGGCATCGTCGGCATCAAGCCGACGGTCGGCCTGGTTAGCCGATCCGGAGTGATCCCCATCTCGCACACGCAGGACACGGCCGGACCAATGGCCCGCACGGTCCGTGATGCAGCCATTCTGCTTGCCGGGCTAGTCGGGGTTGATCCACGAGACAAGGCCACGGCCGATAGTCAGGGAAAATCCGCGGACGACTATACCAAGTTCCTGGACGTGAAAGGCCTGCACGGGGCGCGCATCGGCGTCGCCCGCAACTATTTCGGCTTCCACGACGCGGTGGACGCCGTCATGGCCCAGGCTCTCGAAGCGATGAAGCGCCAAGGGGCAACTCTTATCGATCCCGCCGAAATCCCCAACATGGACAAAGTCGGCGAACATGAAACCACCGTCCTGCTCTATGAGCTGAAGGCGGACTTGAACGCCTATCTGGCCGGCTTGGGACCCAAGGCGCCCGTGCATTCGCTGAAGGAGGTCATCGCTTTTAATGAACAGAACAAAGAAAAGGAGATGCCATACTTTGGCCAGGATCGATTCATCAAGGCGGAAGCGAAGGGGCCGCTGACGGACAAGGAGTATCTGGACGCGCTGGAAAAATGCCGGCGGCTGGCACGCGCCGAGGGAATCGACGCAATCATGGACAAGCACAAACTCGACGCCCTGGTGGCGCCTTCCGATGGTCCGGCCTGGCTCACCGATCTGGTCGATGGCGATCACAGCCTGGCCAGCAGCACGACGGCGGCGGCCGTCGCCGGCTATCCCAGCATCACCGTGCCGGCTGGGTTTGTCCAAGGCTTGCCGGTGGGAATCTCCTTCTTCGGCCGAGCGTGGAGCGAAGCGATTCTCATCAAGCTCGCTTATGCCTTCGAACAGGCGACCAAGGCGCGGAAGCCGCCACGCTTTCTGGCCACGGTTGAATTTTGAGGATTCCTCTGATGCGGCCCTTTGGCGGAACGAAAAACTTTGGACACTTTCTTCGTGCGTTACTGACAGCGTTCGTTTTGACCGCCGCATTTCAGTTTGCAGCGGCCGACGAGCGTGAGCAATTCCATGTCGGCGTCCAGCCCGATGGCCGTATTGTCGTCCCGACCAATCAAGTGCTGGAGCCGGCCGGAATCCAGGTCACTTTCCCCGGCCGGCCGGTTGATCTTGCCCTAAGCAACGATGGCAAACTTCTGGTCGTCAAGAACACGAAAGACCTGGTGTTGATCGATCCACTCACAGGCCGGATTCGGCAAACGGTGTCCATTCCTCGCCAACGCACCAAGCCGCCCGGCTTTAGCGTCGTCGGAGTGCTCGTTTCCGGCGACACGATCTATGCCAGCGACGCTGAAAACCATGTGCGCGTTTTCCGGCGACAAGACAATGGTGAATACCTTTGGGTCGAAAATCGGGACCTGGACCGGCCGGCAGTGGCTGGCGTGGTTCATCCGGCAGGCATTGCTCGGCTGCCTTCCGGGGAATTGTTGGTGACCAGTACCCGAGGAAACAATGTGCAATTAGTTAATGAAAGCAGCGGCAAGGTCGAGCAAGTTGTCCCGGTCGGTGTCGCCCCATACGTGATTTGCGTTCGCAGTCCGGAGTGTTGTTATGTCAGCAATTGGGGCGGCGATCCGCCTGGCAAGAGCGATCCTCAAGCCCTATCGTCGAAGACTCCGATCCGCGTCGACCCGCGAACCGGCGTCTCCAGCCACGGCAGCGTGTCGGTCTTGAGCAAAGTTCAAGGCCAATGGAAGCAGACGAAAAGCATTCCGGTTGGTTTCCACCCCTGCGGCCTGGTCTTGAGCAAGAGCGGGAAATTTCTGTACGTCGCCAACGCGAACAGCGATACCGTCTCGGTCATAGACACAGCCGCGGACAGCGTGATTGAGACGATTCCCTGCCGGCCGGAAGCCCGGCTGCCATTCGGCAGCGGCTGCAACGCCCTCGCCCTCAGTCCCGATGGCGCGACCTTGTATGTGGCCAACGGCACCAACAACTGCGTGGCCGTTGTTCGACTCGGTTTCAAGTTCTGCGAGGGAGGAAGGGAGACCTTCGGTCGCGGTGAGGGCGGGGTCGGGAGACCCGCGCCCAGCGCGGTCGCTGGCTTGATTCCCACCGGCTGGTATCCGGGCGCGGTAGTCGTTTCCCCGGACGGGAAAAAGATTTTTGTAGCGAATGTGAAAGGCCACGGTTCGCTGGCTCAGAAGCCCGGTCGGGAAGGAAAGAAAAACTCCAAGGACTTTCTCGGCTCGATCTCCATCATTGACGTGCCCGATGAGGGCCGGTTGGCGGAATACACCAAGCGGGTCAACGCTAACAACCGGCTGGCTTACAGCTTGGCCGGTCTGGACAAGCCACGCTCCGGAATCGTTCCCAAAGTCATTCCCGAGTGCCACGGCGAGCCGTCTCTCTTCAAGCACGTGATTTATGTCATCAAGGAGAATCGCACCTATGACCAGGTTCTCGGCGACATCAAAGAAGGCAACGGCGATCCGAACCTGGTGATGTTCGGCGAAAAGGTGACGCCCAATCACCACGCTCTCGCTCGCCAATTCACGTTGTTCGACAACTTCTATTGCAGCGGGGTCATTAGCGCGGACGGCCATAGCTGGTGCAACGAGGCTTACGTGACGGACTATCTGGAAAAGGCGTTCGGCGGCTTCACGCGCAGCTACCCCGACGACGGCAGCGATCCGTTGGCATATCCGGCCACGGGGTTTCTTTGGGACAACGCTTTGGCCCACGCCAAGACGTTTCGCAACTATGGCGAGTTCGTTCATCTCGATTACTATCCCAAAGGCACCAAATGGTTGCAGATTTACGACGACTACAAGAACGGCACGCAGAAGGTAAAGATCGACGTCAAAGCGCGGCTTCAAGCCCTGGAGGCGTACACGCATCCTCGGTATCCGTGGTTTCCTCTGCTCACGCCGGATGTTTACCGGGCCCAACTCTTCATCGAGGAGTTGAAGATCTATGAGCAAAAAGGCGAAATGCCGAATCTGATTTATCTGACACTCCCTTGCGACCACACGACCGGGACCGATCCCGACTATCCGACGCCGCGCGCCTCGGTGGCCGACAACGATCTGGCCCTTGGACGGATTGTTGAGGCCGTCAGTCACAGCAAATTCTGGAAGGACACCTGTATCTTCGTGGTCGAGGATGATCCGCAAGACGGCTTCGATCACGTCGACGCCCATCGCACGGTGGCCTATGCGATCAGTCCTTACAACAAGCGGAAGTACGTGGACCACACCAACTACAATCAGACCGGCATGGTCAAGACGATTGAGCTGATCTTAGGTCTGCCGCCCATGAACCAGCTCGATCTGTCGGCTACCGCGATGCGGAATTGTTTTCAGGACGTTCCCGATCTGACGCCTTACACCGCTTTGCCGAATCTGGTGGCGCTGGACGATCTGAATCCCCCGCTGAAGAAGCTGCAAGGGAGGGCACTGCACTGGGCCAAGAAATCGCTGGCGCTGAATCTTCACGACGGCGACGCCGCCGACGAGGACACGCTCAATCGCATTCTCTGGCACTCTACCCGCGGATATAATACCCCATATCCGGAACGGTTTGTGACGAAGGATGACGACGATTGATCAAGAAAAGGAAAGGATTGCAAACCCGTCCTCTCGAAGAAGCTTCCATTCATCGAATTTATCAAGATAGCCGCCTTTCGCTGATGGGGCCAAAACCCCACTGCGTTCCGACAAATCGTTCGGCCTCAATGGGCTGTGTTCATCCTGATGAAATACGAGTGGAAGCGGGAAAAAGTCCCCATATCCTTGCTCCTGCCGAATTGAATCGGGATTTTTTGCGAGCATGTCTAATTCCCGCGACATGCTCCCCGCCAACGGCATCTCAGAAAGGAAAGGGTTGGTTGACAAGCTAGGAATAGGGACGCCGTTTCGGGCCATCACCGGGGAGACCGATAACGTTCCTAGGCCCAATAAATGTTGCACGACCAAGTTTGCCTTTGGAGTGCCCCGGCCAGTGACCAAGTCATATCCAAGACCGGCGGCATAACCGCTGCTGCCGCCCGCGATGTCGTGGAAATCACCGGCAGGCAAACTGTAGACGAGAGATTGCGCATTGCTCAGAGAGCCTTTGCCCATAAGTGCTCGCCCTTGATCGGCCAGGGCGATGATGGCGGCCCATTGCGGAGCGGCGGCGCTGGTGCCGGCGTCTTGAAACCAGCCGGAATTGCCCCAATAAGCCACCGTGTCGTAGATGTAGTAGCCGGTGTAAGGATCGCCGTTGAGGGCCACGTCCGGCGTGCTGCGCATGCTGCCAGCGAGGGCCATCTGGAAGCTGGGCTTCCTTTCGTAGAGACTCATACCGCCGCCGCTGCTGCTCCAGGCTTTTTCACTTCCGTAGCTGCCCCCCGGACCTACGGTCAGGGAAGTGCCTCCGACTGCCAGAACATTCGGCGATACAGCGGGATAACTTGTCCCGGCGCCGTTGTCGCCGCTCGACGCGACAAACGTGATGCCGCCCGGCAGGCCCGATCCGCCGATGTGTCCCGGAGGCGTGGTGAAATAAGCGTCGTAGGCGGTTTCATAACTAAACTCCTGGCTGCCCCAGCTCATCGACACGACCACCACGCCCGGTTGATAACGAGCATAGTTAACGGCGGCCAGTAAATCGCTGAAGCTGGCCGAATCAGCCTCGACGAGCAAGATGTTCGCGCGCGGCGCCATGGCATGGGCCCACTCGACGTCCAGCGCCGTTTCCAAAGCCCACGCCGGATTTACACTCGTGAAAGCTGTGCCTCCGCGTTCATTGACTTGCGTGAACTTCGGCGGATCGGGTAAACCAAAGATCCAATCGAAATAGTGCAAATCGGTGGAGATTTTCGGATCGTGAAAAGCCTCGACAATGGCGATGGTCTGGCCGCTACCGTCGGCTTGCACCCGGCCATTCGCGAAAGAAAGCTGATCGAAACCGTAGGCATGTCGAATTTGCGCGGGAGTGAAGACCGATAAAAGGTGGCGAGCTTCGAGCTCTTCGACTTGCAAGTGGACACTTCGCATGATCGTTCTCCTGCATACGCGCACGGGGAGCGCTCGGGAGATCATTCCCCCGTTCCAGACAGCGCGTCAGTTCATTTCACTACATTCAGAATTCATGCTAAGCCGAGCGCGGAAGACATGTCAATTCGCCGAGACGAAAAAGGGAAAACGAGCCATCCAAAGAGCGCCTTGCAATCGGCATCACCGTTCCAGATTATCGGTGCTTTCTCCTACAATGAGCTTCATGGAAGAGCGCTTGCACAAAATCCTGGCCCATGCCGGCGTCGGCTCGCGGCGAAAGTGCGAAGAGTTGATCGCCGCCGGCCGAGTCAGTGTCGACGGCCAAGCGGTGCGCGAGCTCGGCACCAAAATCGATGCGGACGCGCATGAAATCTCCGTGGACGGAGAACCGATTCATACCGAACGGCCCGTCTATTGGCTGGTGAACAAGCCGCGCGGCTATTTGTGCACCAACCACGATCCGGCTCGCCGACCCTTGGCGATTGACCTCGTGCCGCAAGTTAGCCAACGCGTTTACACCGTCGGCCGGCTGGATGAAGCCAGCGAAGGACTGCTGCTTATGACCAACGACGGGGATCTCGCCCATCGCTTGATGCATCCCCGCTTCGGCGTCGATAAGACGTATCTCGTTCAGGTGGCCGGTCATCCCTCGTCTGAAGATTTGCAACGCCTGCTCAAAGGCGTCTGGCTGAGCGAGGGCCACGTGAAGGCTCGCCAAGCGCAGAGGGTAAAGAACCAAGGCGAAAGCACCTGGCTGCGAATTGTCTTGAACGAAGGCAAGAATCGCGAAATTCGCCGCATGCTGGCCAAGTTGGGTCACAAGGTCTTGCGCCTTAAGCGGATCGCCATCGGCGGAGTTCAATTGGGAAACCTGAAAGCCGGCAAAGCCCGTCGATTGAGGATGACCGAGCTCGCCTCCTTGCGCCGCGCCGCCGGTGTTGAAGAACGAGCATTGAGAATAGAGGATCGAGGTTCGACAATGGATGAGTGAGGACCGACAAGCTCGATTCGGTTCGCGCGCTCGATTTATCGTCTCACGCACGCAGAATCCTAAGAAAATCGTGAGACGATTTTGAGTGACCTCGCAATTTGCTAAGAGATGCCTTGTATGGAAGATAAGCCTCAACGACCGATCCTCGATCCTCCATCCTCCATCCTCGCTCCTGGGACACCAACCTCCTCATTCTTCCATGGAGCGGTTCCGGTCACGGAAAACATCCCTATGGGGCGGCTTACGTATCGGATTCGCTTGCACTGTCCGGAACTGGGTCGAGCGATTCGTCCAGGACAGTTCGTCATGATTCGGCAGCCGGAGACGAGTGACCCTTTCCCTTTATTAGGCCGGCCGTTTGCGCTATATGACACGGTCTTAGACGATGTGGGTCAGCCTATCGGTCTGGATGTTGTCTATCTGGTGGTCGGCAAGCTCACGGGACTGTTAACACAAATGGAGGCCGGCGACCAGTTGGAAGTGTGGGGTCCGCTAGGCAATGGATTTTCGGACTTATCGGGATTAGATCACGTTGGGCTGGTGGCGGGCGGCATCGGGCAGACGCCGTTTCTGGCCTATATTCGGGAATTGCTCGGAAGCCGTGGCTATGGCGGCCTACCCGCGCGCCGGCGCGTCCAGCGGGTCTCCGTCTTTTATGGAGTTCGCTCGGCCGACTTCCTGGCGGGCGTGGACGATTTTCTAGCCGCCGGTGCGGAAGTGCATTTGGCCACCGACGACGGCAGCCGCGGCTTCAAAGGATTGGTCACGCAACTCTTGGAACAGCACGAGCGGCCGCAACACTTAGTGGGTTGCGGCCCCGGGCCGATGATGCACGCCCTTGCCAAGTTGGCCCAGCAATGGAAAGTCCCCTGTCATCTCTCACTGGAAACGCCGATGGCCTGCGGCATCGGCATCTGCTTCAGCTGCGTCGCCAGAATCAAGACCACCGAAAGTCCGGCCGGTTGGGATTATCGCCGCGTGTGCGTCGATGGCCCCGTCTTCGACGCGGGATGTTTACATTGGGATAATGCCAAATGAACGAGAGCACGTTGGCAAGGTCCCAGAGTTGTGTTAGGTTACGGAAAGGAGGTAATCAATCATGCAAGTGGGCATTATCGAGTGTGGTTGGGGGCCAGTAATTGCCGGGACTCGCATCACGATTTTTGATGTTCTCCATTACTTAGAGGCTCAGAGGAAGCCAGAAGAAATTGCGGAGATTCTGTCGCTTTCAGTTAGTCAGGTTAATGATGCTGTCCAGTACATTAACGAACATAAATCAGAGGTGATGGCCATTCACCGCAACATCGAAGAAACAATCGCTCGGGGAAATCCGCCAGAGGTACAAGCAAAGCTAGACGCTGCGAGTGCTAGGTCGAGGACCCATATCATGCAGCGACAACTGCAGCGAATCCAGGAGAGGAACGGTGCACGGGATTCTGGCAGATCATAATGTCACTAAGCATTTTCGGGTGCTTCTCCATCTACTGGAAGACGAATCTCGGCAAGAGTTTTGGTCCTTCTTGAACTGCTCAACGCCTTCTCTTGAGGATCTCGGCTTGGCTGTCAATTCGCCAGATCTAATCGTCTGGACAAAATGTCAAGAACAGCAATTGGTTTTGCTAACGGGAAATCGCAATGCCAGGGGACCTGACTCTCTCGAAATGACGATTCGCGAGCACAACTCGCCGCAATGCTTGCCGGTGATGACCATCGGGAATCCAGATCGATTCCTGATCGATCGGGCTTACGCGGACCGGGTCACCGACCGATTTTTGGAATTCCTGATGGAAATCGACAACCTCCGCGGAACTGGTCGCATCTACCTCCCTTGATCAAGCCGATTCGCGTTGTCGATTTTCCGCGTCTGCGTCGACGGCCGCATCTTCGACGCGGCGTCTTTGACTTGGGACGATTGAAGTCAACGCTGGCAATGTCACGATGATAGTGGAAACCGCATTCCTAGTTTTTCTTGAAGGTAAGTGCCGCCGCTTCCGAGATTCTTAGCGCTTCCTTATCATGCGGTTCCACATCCTCGGTGCTGATTTGGATGAGAGCGTCGTTATCTTGAGCTACATACATCAATCCGTGCATATTCCATCCTTTGCTCGGCTCCGTCCCGGACCACCGGGCTCGAAGAAATGCCAATCCATTGACCAAGCCTCGCTCGAACGTGCTTTGTTGCCAATCTTGTCGGCGTCGTTTTATTCCATCCAACAGATCCTGCATGATTTGTTCGGGTGATTTTTGAGCGGGCATCGGTTTCGCAACGATAATGGTAATCATCGGTGCGGTCTGGTCGGGCCGCAAAGGTCCGGACCACGCAAAAATCGTGGCTTTTGGCGCTACAGTCCGCGCTAGGGGATATTCTAGGGGAGGACGAATTTGGTAATTGTCGAGGTCTTGGTACCCGGCCAGTTTTTCCAGCACGGCTGGATCGGTTGTCCAAACCGGCAATGGCCCTGTTGCTGGCTCGGCTGTTGGCGCCTTGGAAGAAGGTTCCTCGGGTTGGGGTTGCTCAGGTTGCCTGTCGCAACCGCCCATCGAAAATAAGAAGACAAAAATAGTAATCAAGACAGGAAATCTTGTTCTCACAAGGCTATTTATTGCGTGCATGGAGAATTCTCCGGCGATGCTTGGCCGACAAAGATAAAACGCAGGTTTGACTGTGGCGGCAAGGGTAGCACAAGCCCGTTATTTCCTCTTGAAGGTGAGCGCCGCTGCTTCGGAGACTTGTAGCGCTTCCTTATCATTCGGTTCCACATCCTGGGTGCTAATCTCGATTAGAGTCGTGCCATCCAGAGCCATATACACCAGGCCGTGCATTTTCCATCTCTTGTTTGGCTCGGTTCCGGACCAGCGTGCTCGAAGAAATGTCAATCCATTGATCGTGCCTCGTTCGAAGGTGCTTTGTTGCCAATCCTGGCGTCGTTGCTTTATTGAGTTCAAGACATCTTGCATGAGCTGTTCGGGTGGCTTCTTAACGGGAATCGGTTTCACAACCATAACGGTAATCATCGGCGCGGTTTGATCGGGCCGCAATGTTCCTCCCCAGCCAAAAATCTTGGTAACCGGTGGCAAGGTCTGCCCTGGAACACGAGGGTATTCTTTGGGAGGTCGAATTTGATAATTGTCGATGTCTTGGTATCCATCCAGTTTTTCCAGCATGGCTGGATCGGGTGTCCAAACTGGCAACGATTCTTCGCCTGATTTAGACGTCGGTGCATTCGATTTTGAGTCTCCGGGTGTCGATTGGGTGTTTTGTTTCGTGCACCCCGCCATCAGGAGACAGGAAAGAACGAGGGCAATGGCATAGAGACTTGATCGACACATGGCATTTCTTCCCCGCGAGAGCGACCAGGAGCGACGACAGATCGACAAAGATTATGTAGCGGCGGATAAGGTCGCCCGCAAGGCAAGAGAAACGCGAATCCAAGGCCGCTCGATATTCCTTCTTGGGAGTTCACTTCTTATCCAATTTTTCCCTTTTCCAATTTGCATTTTGCTTTTCCGCTCCATACAATCTTACCCGCCTGACAAGCAGGGCATCCAACAGGCTTCATCTTACAATGGAGGGTCCCCGCGATGAACGATTTCCAGGGACATGACCCATCGCCCGGAAACTCGGGGCCGGGCGCTCGCGCTTCCGGCTCTGATTCTCCCGCTTCTCGTTCTAATTCTCACGGCGCCGGTCTGACGCGTCGAGCTTTCCTAAGAGGCACAGGCATGTCGGCGGCGGCGACGGCGTTAGCGAGTCCGCTGCCCGCGGCGCTGGCCGAAATTGACGACGACGACTCCAAGAAGCTTCCCGCTCCGGCCGCCGGCATGGGACCCGCTCCCGTCAAGCTCGAGCTAACCGTCAACGGCGCGAAGATGACCACGAACATCGAGCCGCGGGTCACCTTGCTCGACGCCTTACGCAATTACCTCGACGTAACCGGCTGCAAGCGCGTTTGCGATCGGGGCACGTGCGGCGCCTGCACGGTAATGATCAACGGCAAGCCGGTGTATTCTTGCACGACACTAGCCTTGGAGGCTCGCGGTAAGGACATCAAGACGGCCGAGGCCCTCAACGCCGACGGCAAGCTCGACCAAGTTCCCGCCGCGTTCGCCAAGTTCGACGCCCAGCAATGCGGCTTCTGCACCCCCGGCTTCGTGGTGGCCATGCGGGCCGCCTTCGATCAAAACCCCAAGGCCTCACCCGCCGACATCGAAAAAGCCCTGGGCGGCAACATCTGTCGTTGCGGAACCTACGAACAAATGCGCCACGCGATCGCCTCGCTGTGCGGGAACATTCAACGCGGCCCGAAAGGGAGCGCGACCAAGGAGGCATAATCATGGCACTCAGCTGGCCCAAAGAACGCCGTGTCATCGGCACCAAGGTCAATCGCCTCGACGGTCCCGACAAGGCGACCGGCCGAGCCAAATATAGCTACGACATCAATCGCCCCGGCATGCTCCAGGCCGCCATCCTCCGCTCGCCCTATGCTCATGCCAAGATCAAGACCCTCGACACCTCCGCCGCCGAGAAGATGCCCGGCGTCAAGGCGGTTCACGTCGTCGCCGGCGCCGGCAAGGAGTTGTTTTATGCCGGCGACGAGATCGTCGGCCTGGCCGCCGATACCGAGGAGCATGTCAAGGACGGCCTTCGGGCCATCAAGATCGAGTATGAAGTGCTCGATCATATCGTCACGGAAAAGGAGGCGCTCAACGATCCCAATCGCAAGACGGTTCCCGGAAGTCAGAAAAATAACCAAATCCCCAGCAAGGAATCGGCCTCCGGCAACATCGACGAAGCGTTTCAGAAAGCCGACTTCGTTCACGAAGGCCTTTATGGCGTACCGACGATCAGCCACCAGTGCCTGGAATCGCATGGCTTGGTGGCGGAGTGGGATAAAGACGGCGGCCTGACTGTCTGGTGCTCGACCCAGGCGACCATGTACACCGCCCAGGGGTTGGCGCAGTATTTCAAGATTCCCGCCACCAAGGTCAATTGCATCACCCACTACATGGGCGGCGGCTTCGGCAGCAAGTTCGGCGCGGACATCCAAGGACAAGTCGCCGCCGAGCTGGCCAAGAAAGCCGGCGCTCCGGTCAAGCTGATGCTTGACCGCGCGGAGGAGATCACCGTGGCCGGCAACCGCCCGTCCGCCTACGCCAAGGTCAAGATCGCCGGCACGAAGGATGGCAAGATCACCGCCTTCGATATCGACAGTTACGGCGGACCCGGCGTGGGCACCGCGGGCACGGTCGGGCCATTGCCTTACGTCTATCCCATTCCGAACACGAAGGTAAAGCACACGGTCACGCGGACCAACACGGGCAACCAGCGGGCCATGCGCGCCCCCGGCCATCCGCAAAGCTGCGTCCTCACCGACTGTCCCGTCGACGACCTGGCGGCCAAGATGGGCCTCGATCCCATGCAAGTTCGCTTGATGAACTTGCCGCAGAACGACCCGGCGGCTGTCAATAGCTCACCGCAATCCATCAACGCCCTCCGCAATACGATCTACACGAAAGAGATCGAGATCGCGGCCGACCTCTCCAAGTGGAAAGAGAAATGGCACCCGCCCGGCAAAGGGCCCGACCATGGGCCGATCAAGCATGGCATCGGCATGGCCTTGCACACCTGGGGCGGCGCCGCCGGCAAGCCCAACGATATCTCGGTCACCATCAGCAGCGACGGCTCGGTTCTCATCCAGACTTCGACTCAAGATCTTGGAACCGGGGAGCGAACCGTCCTGTCCATCATCGTGGCGGAAATTCTCGGGCTGGATCCGTACAACCTGACCGTGAAGATCGGTGAAAGTCCCTGGGGTCGTTCCTCCGGCTCCGGTGGCAGCACGACGACGCCCGGCACGGCGCCGCCGACCTTGGCCGCCGCCGTGGCGGCACGCGACGCTCTCTTCCAGAAAATCGCCGGCCGCTTGGGCGCCAAGCCCGAAGACCTGACCATTCAACCCGGCAAGATCATTGATAAGTCCGGCAGTAAGTCTTGGGAGTGGAAGGAAGCCTGCGCCAAACTCGGCATGGATGTGGTCAAAGGGCAGGGCGAATGGAATCCGGAGTTGGACAAAGCCGCCCTTTCCAATCAAGGCGTCGGCGGCGTTCAGGTCGCCGAGGTGATGGTGGACACCGAGACCGGCGTGGTCCGCTGCACCCAGTTCGTTGCCGTCCAGGATTGCGGGCTGGTGATCAACAAGCTCTGCTGCGAATCGCAAGTCGCGGGCGGCGTCATCATGGGCGTCAACTACGCCCTCTTCGAAGACCGCATCATGGATCGGGTAACCGGCCGGCAGGTCAACCCCGACATGGAGTTCTATAAGCTTGGCGGCATCAGCGACATGCCCAAGATCATCGTCCACATGCACGACATGCCGGAGCGCGGCGTCATCGGCATCGGCGAACCGCCTACGATCTCGACCTGTGCCGCCATTGGCAACGCTGTCTTCAATGCCATCGCCGCTCGGGTTCCTCACTCTCCATTTACTCCCGATAAAGTGCTGGCCGCGATCGCCCAGGCGCAGAAAAAAGTTTAACCGCGACGCAACGGGGAGCGCGCTTAACCGCGACTTAACCCAACGGGGAGCGCGATAACAAGGAGCGAAACATGAAAAACTTCACCTACTACCGACCCACTTCCGCCGAGCAAGCGGTGGGCATGTTGGACGCCAAATGGGGCACGAGCGAAATGCTGGCCGGCGGCACCGATCTCCTCGACCTGCAAAAGGAATACGTCGCTCAACCGGACAAGGTCGTGAGCCTGACCGGCATCCTTTCGTTGACCGATTTGGACATGGAGCGGGATGGCGGCGCCGGATCGGTGACCATCGGCGCGGGGACCACCTTGGCGGCCCTGGCAGACAACGCCGATTTGCAAAAGCTGTTCCCCGCTCTGACGGAAGCAGCCGGGCAGATCGGCGGCCCGCAAATCCGCAACATGGGCACCCTGGGTGGCAATCTCTGCCAGCGCAATCGCTGTTGGTATTTCCGCGACGAGCATACCAACTGCTTGCTCAAAGGCGGCGACAAGTGCTTTGCCCTCGACGGCGAAAACCAATACCACGCCATCTTCACGCAGGCACATCCGTGCGTGATTGTCAACCCCTCGACTCTGGCCCCGGCTCTCATCGCTCTGGGCGCCACGGCCAACGTCCTGGGTCCTAAGGGCAAGCGCTCGATCCCCATGAGCGAGTTCTTCAAAGCCCCGAAATCAGCGGCCGACCGGGAACACGTCCTGGCAGCCAATGAATTGGTGGCATCGGTGACCATTCCGATCGCCGGCCTGAAGAACGCCAGTTACGAGGTTCGCCACAAGCAGGCTTACGATTGGCCACTCGTCCAGGCCGCGGTTGCTCTGGAGATGAAGGATAGCCAAGTGAGCAAGGCGACGGTGGTGCTAGGCCACGTAGCCCCGACACCGCATTTGGCCGGAGGCGCCGTTGCAGCTCTGGTCGGCAAGGAGATTAGCGAATCAACGGCCGCCGCTGCCGGCGCCGCCGCCAGCCAAGGCGCCAAGCCGCTCGCCCAGAACGGCTACAAAGTGAAACTCGTGGAAGTGGCCGTCAAGCGCGCTATTCTCGCCGCGGCGGGTCAGAAAAAGTATTGGGAAGTGTAAATTGGTCAGGACATGGAGCTCACCTACGAACAGATGACTCTTCGGGGGGCATGTTTTCCTTTAGAGTTCCTCGTTCGCCCCGAGACCAGGACTCGGCAGAGCATGGAGGGCTTTTCAGACGCGGCAATCTTTCATCGGCGGATGGATCTGTTGTTTACCCTCAGAGAGCCGGAGGCGGTGGCCCTGCTAACTCCAAAAGAGAAGGAGTACCTGAAGGAATTCAATGCAGTCTTTGAGTCACTTCCCTGGCGCCCGATTGAAAGTCATCCGCACATCAGTGAAGTGACGGATGAGGAGTTGTTAAAGCTGGTGCCTTCCGCGACGCGATTGTTGGAATCGTTGGAGAAACGGATTTCTAACCGATCGAATTAGTTTATATGCCCGAACCGCCTGCCACCTTCCGTCCTCGCTGCATGCACCTCTGCTGTAAAGCCATGATGGTGTACGGTGAGGACTTTCAGAACGATCCGGACGTTCAAGCCGGCGTCGCCGATTTCTGGTGCCAGCGCACCTCCAAAGGCCAAGGCCCCGACGGCGATGAGGTCAACCTGCAAGTGTGCAGCAACCCCGAACGCGGCTGCTTTCAGGAGTTTTGAGGCAGAAACAGGCGAGCGGCCGGTGCGAACCGACCTGTTCACACCGGCCGCTCGCCATTCATTTCAGAAAGTGTTTTCCGTAGCCAGAAGATGAAGGATGGCTAATCCTTCGCGCGTTTCGCCTCCCAATCGCGACTTTGGGGCTGGCCGTCGCGCTCGAATTCCGTCTTACCCTTGATGGTGTCGCCGCTGACCTTGCCCGTGTATTTGATGGTGAACTTGTTGCCCATGCGCTCGCGCGTCACCTTGAAGGAGACTTCGCCGTCCTTGTATTTCCCGTCTTCGATGGCCGTCTCCTGGCCTTCGCGACCAGGCATGGATCCGGTCAGCTTGTCGCCGTCCAATTTGAGCTTGAGCGTCATTTCTCGGTCTTGGCCGCCGAAGTTGACGGTCCATTTCCAGGTGCCGGTGGGGTTCGGCTTATCATCGGCCCGCAGAGCGCCGATCGTTCCCGCCAACATCACCACCAACGTTGCCGCAAAAAGTCGTTTCATGAGATGCCTCCTTGAGGAAAATAGGGGTTTATTTGCGCTATCACCTGCTGCGAGAGATATTGATATGCCCATTGCAGGGATGCTATAGCGGCGGTAGCAGCTAATCCTTCGCCCGTTTCGCCTCCCAATCTCGACTTTGAGGCTGGCCATTGCGCTCAGACTCGATCTTTCCCTTAATGGTGTCGCCGCTCACCTTGCCGGTATACTTGGTGGTGACTTTGTTGCCCTGGCGCTCGCGGGTCACTTTGAAGGAGACTTCGCCGTCCTTGAATTGCCCGTCTTCGATCGGCGTTTCCTGGCCGTTTTGACCGACCATGGCGCCGGTCAGCTTGTCGCCATCCGATTTGAGTTTGAGCGTTGTCTCGCGCGATTGATTGTTGCGCATGACGGTCCATTTCCAGGTGCCGGTGGGGTTCGCCTTATCATCGGCCCGAAGGGCGCCGACCGATCCCGCCAAGGTCACCACCAACGCTGCCGCGAAAAGTCGTCTCATGAGATGCCTCCTGATGAAAATAGGGGTTTGTTTGCGCCAATACCTACTTCGAGAGGTATTGATATGCCTATTAGAACGAGATGCAATAGGAACGGAACCACAGCGCGCGAGAGCGGCAATCTCGCCGTGGGTGCGGACGGGTTGGCGGGCGCGAACGTGAAGGCGTCTCGCGCTTCAAGAAAACGGCCGGGCTTCTTGACGTTCCCTGATGCATCGCGGATGATGATCTTATCCGGCATGAACTGGGAACGTCGAGCATCATCTCCGTGGAGGGCATCATGGGCCGCTGCATATCGGCTTGGATCGCATGTCTTTTGCTTGTCGGAGTCGCGCTTGGGGTAGATCCCAAGAAAAAGGCGCCTCCTACCAATGAAGTCGAAGTCCGCTTGGCGGACGGCAGCCGTGTCCGCATGCTCATCCTTCAATCCAGTCTCGAAATTGAAACCAAGTACGGCAAGCTGGTGACGCCGACCACTGACCTGCGCCGGATCGAGCTGGGCATCCGGCCACCTCCCGGCCTTACGGAGAAGATCGAAGCTGCCATCAAGCGTTTGGGCAACGATTCCTATCAGGAGCGAGAAAAAGCCGTCAAGGAATTGGCGGCCATGGGTGCCCCCGCTTATGTTCCTTTGTATCAAGCTGCCAAGAGTAAAGACGCCGAGGTGGCCCGCCGAGCCAACCAGGCTCTCGAGGAGATTCGCAAGAAAGTCCCCGAGAACAAATTGCGCGTTCGCGAAGACGACCTGGTCCAGACCGCCGAGTTCACCATTGTCGGTCGAATTCTCAACGCCACGATCAAAGCGAAGTCGGCAGTCTTTGGCGAGACTCAGCTCAACGTCGCCGACCTGCGCGGCCTGCGCTGGATGGGGCAGCAGGCGGAAATCGAGCTAACCATCGACGCCACCAAATATGCCATCAATGCCACGCAATGGATGGACACTGGGATTGAATTGAACCTGGACGATGAGCTGGTGATTGCGGCCTCCGGAAGTGTGGACTTGATGGTCAACGGGGGAGGGGGATATAACACTGGCCCGACGGGGAACGCGCAGTGGGGTCAGGCCCCCGGCACCAACCACCCGCCCGGGGCTCTGTTGGGAAAAGTCGGAAACAGTGGGCAGACCTTCCTGATCGGCGAAAACTACAAAGGCGGGGCCAAGGCCGAAGGAAAACTTTATCTGCAAATCTCTCCCAGCCCCTGGGCACGGCATGGCAATGCCGTGGGCGGCTCCTACAAGGTCAACATTACCGGCGGCCGGGATACCGAAGAAAGATAGCTCGAGGATCGAAGATTGAGGATCGAGAAGAACCGATCGTTTACGTTTCGCGCCCGCCAAATCGGATAAAAAACGGAACAGGAGAGAACAGAGAAAACAGGAGAAGAAACAAGCGCCCCTTAATGCTCTGCTTTCTCCGTTGCCTTCTGTTTGTCTTCTTATCGATCGCGCCGTCTATTTCCGATCATAAAGGGTCCGGCCTACGGCATACAGCGTCTCGAAGCCGCGGAGATAGATTACTCCATCGGAAATCGCTGGCGAAGAGGCGAACTGATCCGGCAGTTTGTTTTCCGCCAGGCGTTCGTATTTAGGACCGGCTTTGACCACGGTGAAGGCGCCGTCCCGCGCCGTGCAATAAATCTTGGCGTCGGCGTAAACCGGTGAGGCCCGATAGCGCGCCGAATGCAGCCGCTCTTGATACAGCTCCTTGCCGGTCTTCGCGTCCATGCAAATCAAGATGCCGTTCTCCCCGCACAGATAGACGAGGCCGTCATGTACTAAGGGGGAGGGAACGTCCGGAGTGTCTCGGTTGCGTCGCCACTGCTCGAAGGAGCTGCCGGCCGTAATTTTGCCTTTGGCTGTCGGCTTGAGGCCAACGACCGGCCCATGTTTGGCTGTGGGCACGACGATGAGATCCGCCGTCGCCACGGGGCTGGCAACGAGCCGTAGCGTCCGATGGTAATTGCTCTTTGGATTGAGGTCGCCAAGTCGCCAGATCTCACTCCCATCGGTGAGCCTGTGGCCGGTGGTGTAATCGCAGCCGTGAACGATGAGATACTCCTCCTTGCCGTCGTGCCCCAAGCACGGCGAGGCATAGGCTTGCTCGCATTCGTTTTCGGCGTCGCTGTCTCGCTTCACTTTCCACACTTCCTTGCCGGTGGCTTTATCGATTGCAATGACCCACCAACCGCCGGAGTGCAGCAAGGACAGGTAAAGCCGATCGCCGTGAAGCAGCGGCGTCACGTGCATCCCCCACTGGATTTGGAACTTGCCGTAGCGGTCCTGAGCGTTGAACTTCCAGCTTTCCTTGCCTTCGAGATCGAAGCAGGCAAAATCACCCGTGCCGGTAAACGTATAGACATGCTGGCCGTCCGTGCTGGGAGAAGGCGAAGCCAAATTCGCCTCATCTCGGAAACGCGATTTGCCCGACGTAAGCATGCGTTTCCAGCGCTCCTTTCCGTCGGTGCCAATGCACATGAGCACAACGTCGTTGCCGTCTTGGCTGGTGAGGAAAATGCGGTCTTTCCAGACGGCCGGCGTGGCTCCGCTCATGCCGGGCAACGGCAGCTTCCAAATGATGTTCTTTGTGGCGCTCCACTCGACCGGGAGATCAGTTTCGCGGGAAATGCCGTCGTCGGTCGGCCCACGCCATTGCGGCCAGTTCTCCGCCTTCGCCGCGGGGGCATGGAACCATAGAACTCCGCCAATCGCCCACAGGCACATCCTCGTCGCATGATATTTCACGGTGCGGTTCTCCGATAACATTCTTCCACCTGTTCGATGACTTTCATCCAACGGAAACAAGCCCGCGATGGGTTGCTTCATTCTATATAGTTGCTCTAGAACGGAATAGCGCACGCATTGCCGATCATTCCGGTGAGCGGCCCTTTTTTCAAACACAGAAACAGATGGAGAAAATCGACGCCCACATTTCCTAACTCTCCGGCATGGATGAGCATCGTGGCTTCAAGTCGCTTCCAGGCTGAACAGGTTTGGTTACAGTTTTGGGCAGGGCCGTGCATGGACTTGGGAACGGGGCTGCTCAAGCTGAGCCGCGAGGACCGGGCAGCACAGCGCGCCATAATGCTGGATCGGCGCGCTGTGAAAAAGAGCGGCCGTGTCAAGCATTTTTCCCCTTATGCGCCCACAGCGCGCCAATTGGGGAAATGGCAGCCTGTGGCCAAAATCCCGACGAAAAGTGCCAAGTTTGTTAGTTTGCAGACCTTTTGGCGCGCTGTGGTCCTGCTCGGGTTTTTGTCGAACCGATTGCCTGTTTCAGGTAGCAATCTTGCGGCGAACTGTTGAGAAGTTACGTGGATTTTTTCGTAAGCCGATGGCCCGAAAGCATGTAATAGATTGCGTTGCGCCCGCGCAACATAAGATCTCTCCAAAGGTTTGCTTGTCTCCGCAAATCTGCCTGCCAAGCTTGCGATAACTTCATGGCCTAAGTGGTTGCGCTAAAGGCTTTCTTGGCAATGAGTTGGGAGCTGTGGCCATGAGGTCAGAACAATTTGTCATTTCCGCCGAGAGTATGATGTGAGCCAAGCTTGCCTTCAGCTCAAGCGGCACAGTCTTTGCCAATTACTTCGCAGACCCGAACTTTGTAACCTAGAAACCACGGAGGACCGAGCAATGCGAACCCGATGGGTTCCGGCTTGCGCGCTGCTGACAGCGCTCGGGCTGGCTTTTGTGGCCGAAAAGGCCTTGGCGGATTGGCGCTGTCGCGCCCAAGCGCCGCCGCCGATCCGCTACGAAGAGCGGACCGAGATCCGGTATCGAACCGAGTACCGGACCGCCTATCGCGACGTGCAACGGACCATCTACCGGTCCGTGCCCGAAACTCGCGAGCAGGAAATCACCGAAACGGTCATGGTGCCGACCTGGCGCGAGGTCGAACGCCAGCGCACCGTGATGGTCCCCGAGACCCGCGAAGAGACTCGACAGCGGACCGTCTATCGCACGGAATGGAGAGAAGAACAAAGACAACGCACGGTGCGCGTGCCCGAGACCCGCATGGTCGAGGAGAAGTACACCGTGTGCGTGCCTGACTTCCGTGAAGAGCAACGGCAGCAAACCGTGATGGTGCCGGAATGGCGCAACGAGCAGCGCCAACGGAACTACACCGAGTGCAAGACCGTGTGGCGTGAAGAGCAGCGCGAGCGCACCGTCATGGTTCCCGAGACCCGCATGGTCGAAAGGAAGTATACGGTGTGCGTTCCCGAGTTTCGTGAAGAGCAACGGCAGCAGACCGTCATGGTGCCGCATACTCAGGAAGAGCAGCGCCAACGCAACTTCACCGTCTATCGCACGAACTGGCGCGAGGAGCAACGCGAGCGCACCGTGATGGTCCCCGAGACCCGCATGGTCGAGCGCAAGTACACCGTGTGCATCCCCGAGTTTCGCGAAGAGCAACGGCAGCAGACCGTCATGGTGCCGCACACTCAGGAAGAACAACGACAGCGGAACTACACCGTGTGCAAGACGGTATGGCGCGATGAGCAGCGCGAACGAACCGTGCTCGTCCCCGAGACGCGCATGGTCGAACGCAAATACACCGTGTGCATCCCGGAGTTTCGCGAAGAGCAACGGCAACAGACCGTCATGGTCCCGCACACTCAGGAAGAACAGCGGCAACGGCAATACACCGTCTACCGCACCAACTGGCGTGAAGAACAGCGGCAGCGGACCGTGCTGGTTCCGGAAACGCGCATGGTCGAACAAAAATACACCGTGTGCATACCGGAATGCCGTGAAGAACAACGCCAGCAAACGGTGATGGTTCCTCATACCCAGGCGGAACAACGGCAACGGACCTACACCGTTTGCCGGACTCAGTGGCGCGAAGAGCAGCGCGAACGGACCGTGCTCGTTCCCGAGACGCGCATGGTCGAGCAAAAATACACCGTGTGCATCCCGGAATGGCGTGAAGAGCACCGCCAGCAAACCGTGATGGTCCCGCATACCCAGGAGGAACAACGTCAGCGAACCTATACCGTTTGCAAAACTCACTGGCGTGAGGAGCAGCGCGAACGCACCGTGCTCGTTCCGGAAACGCGCATGGTCGAACGGCAATACGCGGTGTGCGTCCCCGAATGGCGCGAGGAGCAACGGCAGCAGACCGTCATGGTTCCTCACACGCAAGAGGAGCAACGGCAACGGCAGTACACCGTCTACCGCACTAACTGGCGTGAAGAACAACGCCAGCGGACGGTCCTGGTGCCGGAAACCCGCGAAATCGAGCGGCAGTACACCGTGCGCATCCCCGACTGGCGCGAAGAGCAACGGCAGCAAACGGTGATGGTCCCCGAGACGCGGCAAGAAAACCGCCAACGGACTTACACCGTCGTTCGTTCCGTGCCCGAGCAACGGACACGCGAAGTCGTTTGCTACGACCGGGTTGCCCACTGCGTCACGGATGAGTGCGGCAGGACGTATACGACCTATGACATGGTTCCCCACACCCAAACCCAGACCTACACGGCCTACCGATGCGTGCCCGAGCAACGGACGGAAAACTACACGGTGCAGGTCTGCCAGATGCGGCCGGAAACGCGAAATTATACCGTTCGCGTGCCGACTTGCCGCGAGGAAGTCCGAACGCAGAAGGTGCCGATCACCGAATGCCGTCCGGTCCAACAGACCTACACGGTCCGAGTTCCTGAGTGCGTGCCCGAGCAGCGGACGGAAAACTACACGGTGCAAACCTGTGTCATGAAGCCCGAGACACGAAACTACACCGTGCGGATACCAACCACTCGCCAGGAGACGCGCACCCAGCAAGTTCCCATCACCGAATGTCGGGAGGTCAAGCAGACCTATACGGTCCGCATTCCGGAAACGGTGCCCGAGCAAAAGACCGAGAACTACACTGTTCTCACTTGCGTGATGAAGCCGGAGACGCGGAACTATACGGTCCGCATTCCGACAACTCGCGAAGAAGTCCGGAGTCGACAGGTGCCGGTCACGGAGTGCCGGGAGGTCAAGCAGACCTATACGGTCCGTATCCCGGAAACCGTGCCCGAGCAAAAGACCGAGAACTACACCGTTCTCACCTGCGTGATGAAGCCGGAGACGCGGAACTACACCGTCCGCATTCCGACGACGCGCGAGGAAGTCCGAACTCGGCAGGTACCAGTTACCGAATGCCGTGAGGTCCAACAGGCCTACACCGTTCGGATCCCCGAGTGCGTGCCCGAGCAGCGGACGGAAAATTACACCGTTCGCACTTGTGTCATGAAGCCTGAGACGCGGAACTATACCGTCCGCATTCCGACCGCTCGCGAAGAAGTTCGTACCGAGCAAGTTCCGGTCACGGAATGCAAGGAGGTTAAGCAGACCTACACGGTTCGGATTCCGGAAACCGTGCCCGAGCAGCGGACGGAAAACTATACCGTTCGCACTTGTGTCATGAAGCCGGAGACGCGGAACTATACCGTCCGCATTCCGACCACTCGTGAGGAAGTCCGTACCGAGCAGATTCCGGTCACCGAATGCCGGGCGGTCAAGCAAACCTATACGGTTCGAGTTCCAGAGTGCGTGCCCGAGCAGCGGACGGAAAACTACACCGTTCGCACTTGCGTCATGAAGCAGGAAACGCGGACGTATACCGTGCGGGTGCCGGCGACTCGCATGGAGACCCGCACCGAGCAAGTGCCCGTGACCGAGTGCCGGCCCGTCAAGCAAACCTACACGGTTCGGGTCCCCGAAACCGTTCAGGAGCAACGGACCGAGAACTACACCGTCCGGGTGTGCACCATGAAGCCGGAAACGCGAACCGACACGGTCCGCATTCCGATTACTCGCCAAGAGGTTCGCACTCGCCAGGTGCCGGTCACCGAGTACCGGGAAGTACAGCAGACCTATACCGTGCGCGTACCCGAGCGCCGGGAAGAGGTCCAGACGTACAAGGTCCCGGTGACGGAATGCCGGGCTCAGGTGCAGACTTATAAGGAACGGGTGATGGTCTGCCAGCCTGAGACACGGACTCGCAAGGTGCAGGTAACGACCTGCCGCCAAGTGGCCGAAGTGGTCACCGAGCGGGTGCCATATACCACTTGCGTCCAAGTGCCCTACGAGGTCAAAGTTTGTGTCCCGGTGGTTTGCGAATAGCGAAACCGGGTTCACGACAAACTTCCGAGGTCTTCCCCAGACTTCGGAAGTTTTTTTATTGATAGTCAGTTGTCCGTCGTCGTGGTCAAGTAGCCAAAGAGTTTTCCGAGGCTCCGGAGGGAAATTCTTTGTCCATAAAACCTTGCCAAATTGCGCTGCTGACTATGGAGGACTGACCACTGACTAGGTGGTGTCACTACGGATGAGCTTGGCCGGAAAATTTTGCCCATTTTCTCTAGACCCGCCTAACGGAAAAGCTATACTACTTGGACTGCGCACGGCCGGCTTTCAGTCGGCCGCTGTCTGAACGGACCGGATGTCCGTTCTCCCGCGGCGTGAAGGGTCAGGATTTCCACTTCACGACGCGTCGTTTCAAGGATGTGTGGACAGCGGTGTCCCCCCTTGAAAATCCAGCAACTGAGTCGCTGGAGATTCCCTATGAAGTGATTTACACGAAAGGACCATTCCATGAAGACAACAGTGTGGTTGTCCGTCCTGAGTGCGCCGGTAGTCGTTTTGGTGATGGGCGCCTTGATGACGGCGGATGCTAAAGGGCCGTTAGGGCGGCTGGCGTCGCGCAAGAGAGAACTACCAGGCGATGATGTCGAGTGGATCCGCTTTCCAGCTCAAAACGAACAATCCAATCCGCAATGGGGCGACTTTCTTACCGACGTTGCTCAACACCTGCCTAGCCAATACGGCGATCATTATTCCAGCAACGACCGCATCACTCATACCCACGAAACGACCCACGGTATCAACAGCCATCTCAGCAACCACCTGCGTCATGACGGAGGGCCGGCCTACGGCTTCTACGTCGGCAATAACCAGGCGATTGTCCTCAGCGGTCCGCGGGTCAAACTCTCCCAAGTGGCCGCGCTGATTCCCGAAAGCCTTCGCGGCTCGCGCTATCAGCTCTATTGCATCGAACAGCAAAAATACTTCGAGGACCATCCGCTCTATCTCTTCGACGAATGGGTGGCCTACACCAACGGCGCCTACGCGGGCGTGGAGCTGACGGAGAAAAATCAGCTGGACATGCCGCGCAATGACGCGCTGGTCGGCCCGATGGAATTCAGTATTTACGCGCTCGGCCTCGCCGGCGCCATTCAGAAACATGACCCGGACTACCTGCTCGATAACAAACAGTTTCGGGGATTCCTGGCCCACGAGCTGCGCCGATCCATCGCCATCTACCGCCGAGGCATGAAGCTCGACCATTTCCGCTGGGAACGAAGGCTCGAGCGAAACTTGATGAAGCAAGATGATTCTCAAGAAATTCGGCAGGTCGTGCAGCGCCTCTTCGGAGACGATCTGACTCTCGAAGACCTGCTGGAAGAATAGTTCCTGAGCAAACCTTCTCAGAGCCGGGAGCGTTAGCGACCGGTTGCTAACGCTCCCGGCTCAGATGGCTGATTCTGGTAAAACTTGGGCAACGCTGGCGCTTTGCGCCATGCGTGCTCCCATCAAATCCGAAGTTTTGAAGTTCTCCCTTCTTCCTCGTCGATAAAACCCATAGAGTCCGCAAACTCGGAGGACATGTGGGGATTTCCCGGAAGAATCTCGCTGTTGACGTTGCTGTCACCCTGGCTGCCCTTCACCAAAAGGGAACAGAAGCCAAAAGAGAAAACAGGGGAACCGTCCTCCGTTTTCTCTGTTGCCTGCTGTTCTCTCTTTCATTGATAGCATCGGGCTGCCAGAAGCAGTGCTTCCTGAGCGAGAGCGATTTTCAACATGCTCTCGCCATGGGGATTCCCGCCAATCTCGAGTCCGATCCCGGTCTGGCGATTGTTCCCCCCGCTGGATCAGTTCCGGCGCCGACTACGGTTGACGATACGAAAAGACCGGCTCGTTATTTGTCGTTGCGAGAGGCGATTGCCATTGCTCTGGAGAACGGCAATGTCGGGGTTCAGAATCCAGCCACGCCCGGTCTAGCCACGGACGCCATTGCCGGGTTTCAGGGCACGGCCGTGTCGGCTACCGATGCCATTCGCGTCTTGGCCCTTGATCCGGCGATTGTTGCGACGAATATCGAGATCTCGCTCTCCAAGTTCGACACGCTCTGGAACACCTCTTTGGTGTGGAACCGGACGGAGACCCCGCTGGGGATTTCACCGACGACGTTTACGCAAACGGCGAGCCCCTTGAGAAACGTGGCCGCTGATAATCTCAGTTTCAATAGCACCCTGGAGAAGCCCTTACCGACCGGCGGCGTGGCCGGCATCACCTTCGGCCTCAGTTCGCAATGGAATGCGCCTGCCAGCCCGATCAATCCCGCCGTTCAACCCAGCGTCCAGTTCATTTTTGAGCAGCCGTTGCTGCAAGGCTTTGGCGTGGAGATCAATCAACTTCTGCCGGCGCATCCCGGCAGCAGGCTCATGCCGTTCGCGACGGGCAATACCGGCGAAGGAATTCTCATCACGCGTCTTCGGCTAGACCAGCAGCGGGCCGAGTTCGAGCGCAACGTGAATTTTCTGTTGTTGAACGTGGAAGGCGCCTATTGGAATCTCTATGGGGCTTATTATCAGCTTTGGAGCCGTGAGGAGGCGATGCGCTATGCTTATGAGACATGGCGGCTCACCAAGCTCGGCCTGGAGAATGGACGGGCAGCCGAGCAGAACCTTGAGCAGACGCGAGTTCAATATGAACAATTCCGTTCGCAGCGACTAACGGCCTTGGGCCAGGTTCTGGACAGCGAACGTCAGCTGCGGGGCCTATTGGGAATGAAAATCGAAGACGGCTACCGGCTTGTGCCCACCGATGCTCCCATGTTAACCCCGTATCGGCCTGACTGGAAAACGTCCCTGGATGAGGCTTTAGCTCAACGGCCGGAGCTGATCCTGGCGCGAGATGATTTGAAGTTTCGACAGCTCGATCTCATTCGGCAAAGGAATAGCCTGCTTCCCGATCTGCGGTTTGTCGCTTCCGATACGGTTCATTCCGTCGGCTCGCAGCTGGATGAAGGTCGGACGCCGGCTAACGCGTTCCACCAATTATTCTCGGATCCATTCAACAACTACAGCCTCGGATTTCTGCTGAATGTGCCCCTGGGACACCGGGCGGCTTATGCCGGGGTTCGGGCCGCTCAGCTAAGTCTCGAGCGCAGTTATCTGAGCCTTCGCTCGGAGGAAGATAGAGTCGAACGATTGCTGGGCTTCGCCTACCGGCAGATCTTCGAGATGGAGCATCAGATCCAAGTCAGCCAGGCCGCCTTTCGGGCCGCTCAAATTCAGCTGGATTCCTATTACAAGCTTTTCGCGGGAGGCCGCCCAACCCAGCCATTCGGCGCCGATTTGATCCTGGCCTTGCAGAATTGGAACAACACCGCCAGTAGTCTGTACTCATTCATCGTGCAGTACAACAACGCCTTGGCGACGCTGGACTTCGCCCGAGGCGCCATTCTGCAACGGGACAGCGTTTTCATTAGCGACGGGCCCTTGCCGGCTTGTGCCAAAGTTCGAGCGGTCGAACACGAAAGGGAGCGAACCGCCGCCCTGCTTCTATGCGAGCGGGCGCCTGGAACATATGAGCGAGCCTGGCCGGAAGGGGTGAACTGCGATCCTTCGATCGGGTCACAGCCGACGACCAACCCAGTCATGCCGCTGCCGAGGCTGTTAGAAGGTCGGACTCCCATACCGGAACTGCCTGACAAATAGGCGATACGCATAGGAGCCATAGCCATATGAAGCGAATCTCCGCCTTGGCAGTCGGCCTAGCGTCTGCTTTTTTCATCATTCCTTCGGCGGCGCCGGCGCAAGACAAAGGGGCTCAGCTGCCGGCCATCATGGACCGATATCCTCCGGCGCCGGATCCCCAGCGGGTATTCCGCCTGGAAAGCCAATCGGAGCTGATCGAACGAATGGCGCGCGAATCCAAAACCGGAGAGAATCCCCTTAGCCTGAAATATCCCTTTGATTATCCCGAATACCCCGCCCCTTCGAAGGAAGAGTTTGTCGTCCGCCGCTGGGAGCTACTGACTGAAATGGTGGAACCGCCGTACGTTTGTTATCGCCGGCTCTACTTCGAGCAAATCAATAGCGAGCGCTACGGCTGGGACCTGGGCCTGGGTCATCCATTATTATCGGCGGGAGTCTTTTTCTGGGATGTGGCCTGGCTGCCCTATCACGCCTTCACGGAGCCGTTCCGCCGCTATGAGTGCAACGCTGGATATTGCTTGCCCGGCGATCCGGTGCCTCTCCTTCTCTACCCGCCGGAGCTGAACTTGCCGGGCGCGCTGGCCGAGGCGGCGGTCATCGGCCTCGGATTCGCCATTTTCCCTTAGGCTTGCTCTCATGTACCTTCGCCAAGATAGCGCCAACGCTTAGAGAGCCGCGCACGCAGTAAGCAATGGAGGCCAAACCACTTACTATGTGCGCGGCTCCTTCTTCAAATTCTGGCGCAAGCTCTTGACGCAGAATCGTTCGGTCATTAGATTATTATTAGGTAGCTTACTAATAGAATACTAAAAAGGACCGAAATAATATGCCAGCGGCGCAAGCGAAATCACCGGCTGATTCCCCTACTTCGTTGACGGACAATCCCCTGCGGGAATTCATTCGCGTCCAAGGCCTGGTGGAACGGGTTATGCAGCATTATTTCGCCAGATTTGGCATCAGCGGCTCGCAATGGGGATTGTTGAGGACGCTGCACCGGGCAGAACAAGACGGGCAGCCAGGCCTCCGCCTGACCGACTTGAGCGACCGGCTGTTGATTCGTCCCCCCAGCGTCACCGGCGCGGTCGACCGGCTGGAGCGGGCGGGTCTCGTGCTTCGAGACCAAGCCGCCGTCGACCAGCGCTCGAAGCTCGTCGCCCTGACCAAAAAAGGCCGGCAACTGATTGACCGCATCCTCGCCGTTCACGAAAAGCAAATTGCTCGGGTGTTGGGCGGACTTAGCTGGAAAGAGCAGGGGGAATTCCATCGACTGCTACGCCGGCTGGGCCAGCATCTGGAGAACTTAGTGAGCAGGGGTTACGAGGCCAATGCAGGTTGAAAGGGCTCAGACATTCCACGGGTTCAGCCGCGATTCGCAGAATCGCTGGTTTCAATCTGAATCGACCAAGGAGTTTTCATTATGAGAATTGTCAGGCTAGGGGTGGTTTTGGTAGTCGTGGCGGTCCTTGGATTGGGGGGTTGGTGGTATCTCTTTGCCCGGGACAGCAACAAATCCCGATTTCGAACCGCCGCGGCGGAGCGGGGCGAGCTATTGGCCACCATCAACGCCACCGGTACCATCGAGGCGGAAGAGAACATCGACATTGGTGCCCAGGTCCAAGGCAAGATCGAGAAATTCGGACCGGATCCCAAAGCTCCGAAGAAGACCATCGACTACGGCTCGGAGGTGGAAGAGGGCACCGTCTTGGCCCAGATCGATCCGTCCCTATACCAGGCGACCGTCGACCAGACGGAGGCCAACTTTCACCAAGCCCAGGCCAACGTCGATAAGGCCAAAGCCGATCTCGTCGCCATGAGATCTAAACTCGAACAGACCAAACGCGATTGGGACCGAGTCCAGAAGCTGGCGCCCAGCAAAGCCCTCTCGGATTTGGATGTCGACACCGCCAAGAATGCCTGGGAAACGGCTCAGGCGGCCGTGCCCGGTGGAGAAGCGGCGGTAAAGGCGGCCGAGGCCGCCGTTGAGGTCGCCAAAGCCCAGTGGAACACCGCCAAAATTAACCTTGCCTACTGTACCATTAAGTCCCCAGTCAAGGGTGTGGTGATCACTCGCCGAGTGAACATCGGCCAGACCGTCGTTTCCAGCCTGAGCGCGCCCAGCCTCTTCCTCTTAGCCAGAGACCTGCGGCGAATCCAAGTGTGGGCTTCGGTCAACGAGGCCGACATTGGCCACATGCGGACCGGCCAACCCGTGACCTTCTCCGTGGATGCCTTCCCGGGACAAAAGTTCAAGGGGTCGATCCTCCAGATTCGGCTCAACGCGACCACTACACAGAATGTGACCACTTATACGGTGGTCGTCAGCACGGACAACTCGGATGGGAAACTGCTGCCGTACATGACGGCCAATCTAGACTTCGAGATAGATCGGCACACGAATGTGCTAAGGGTGCCGAATGCGGCCCTGCGCTGGCAACCGGCGCCACAACAAGTCGTCCCGGACGCTCGGGCCGATTTTGTCAAGTCGATGAAAGCGGCTAGCGGCGCGTCCGGCAGTAAGCCGGCGGAAAAGACTAAGGACGGCCACGACCGCGGCCGAGTTTGGGTCGAAGAGGGCGAATTCGTTCGACCGGTCAAAGTTCGCATTGGCCTCAGCGACGGCACCGTGACAGAGATTACCGGCGGCGATCTCGAGGAAGGGGCGGCGGTGGTTATTGGTGAAAGTCACGAGAACAATTCCGGCGGCGGTACTACCAATCCGTTTACGCCGCAAATGTTCCGGAACAAAGGACAGTAGAAATCGACGACGTTTAGCGGCGGTTCGCAGAACCGCGGTTCTGCTAAGCCCAGGTGGGAAGGATCGGATCATGGACTTAATCAAACTTGATGACATCCACAAAACCTACCATCTCGGCGAGATCGATGTGCCGGTGCTCAAAGGCATCAGCATGACCATCGAGCGCGGCGAGCTGGTGGCACTCATGGGAGTGTCCGGCTCGGGCAAGACGACGCTGATGAATCTGTTAGGGTGTTTGGATCGGCCGACATCGGGCCGTTATTGGTTGGACGGCCAGGAAGTTTCGGAACTCTCCGGCGACGGGCGGGCCTTGGTCCGCAACAAGAAGATCGGATTCGTCTTCCAAAACTTCAACTTACTACCCCGCACCAGCGCGCTGGAGCAGGTGATGATGCCGCTTTCCTATACCGCCGAAGAATTGGCCGAATCGGAATGGCACAAGCGAGCCAAGGCGCTGCTGGAGCGTGTCGGCTTGGGGGAGCGACTGGATCATGAGCCGTCGCAGCTGTCCGGCGGCCAGCAGCAGCGCGTCGCCATCGCTCGCGCCTTGGTCAACAATCCCCCCCTCGTGCTCGCGGACGAGCCGACCGGCGCGTTGGATACGCGCACCAGCGAAGAGACCCTCCGCTTATTCCAACAACTAAATGCCGAGGAAGGCATCACCATTGTCATCGTGACGCATGATCCCGGCGTCGCAGGCCACACGAAACGGACGATTCGTATTCGCGATGGATTGATCGAAAATGGCGTCCACAAGTCAGTAGTCAGTAGTCAGTAGAGCCAGTTTCATAACCCTCTGGGAAACTGGAAAGGCCCGGAAATCAGGCTTCTGTCAACGTGGCAGACGGGTTATGAAACCGGCTCTAGTCAGTAGCAGGGAGAATCACTGGAGAATGCAATCATGAGAAAATTCTACCGGATTCTAAAAATGGCGGTGAATGCTCTGCGCCGCAACATCATGCGTTCCGCCCTGACGACCCTGGGCATTGTGATCGGGGTGTCCGCGGTGATCGCCATGATGGAAATCGGCCAGGGATCTTCCTCGGCGGTGCAACAGACCATCGCTAGCATGGGCGCGAACATGTTGTTGGTACAGCCCGGCACGGCTTCGAGCGGCGGCGTTACTTTTGGCTCCGGCAGCATTTTGACTCTCACTCCCGACGACGGTGACACCATTTTGCGCGAATGCCCTTCGGTCGTCAGCGTCGCACCAGTCGTCCGCGCCCGCACCCAAGTGGTCTATGGCAATCGCAACTGGGTCCCCCTCTACATTTATGGAACCACTCCGAGCTTTCTTGAAGTCCGCGATTGGCAAGACCTCCAGGAAGGCGAAGCCTTTACCGATCGGGAAGTTCGAAACAGCAGCAAAGTTTGCCTCATCGGTCAGACCCTGGTCCGGGAGTTGTTCCAAGGTGAATCGCCGGTCGGCAAGGAGCTTCGGGTTCAAAACGTGACTTTCAAGGTCATCGGGGTCCTGACTCCCAAGGGCGCCAACATGATGGGATTGGACCAGGACGACATCCTGCTGGCCCCCTGGACGACGATCAAATACCGAGTGTCGGGAACTTCCGCGACCACGGCCAACCAGAGTGCCGCGGCGGCCGCCAACTCGAGCACGAGCGTGAACACTGCGGTCAATACGCTCGACCAGCTCTATCCCAATCTCGACAACTCCCAACTGTACGATCAACCGTCGGCCATTCAGCAGGCGGACACGCCTCAGCCCATTCGCTTCGCCAACGTGGATCAGATTCTGGCTCGAGCCGAATCGACCGAGGCCATCCCCCAGGCCATTCGACAAATCACCGGCCTGCTGCATGAACGTCACCACATTCGCCCGGGCCAAGCCGACGACTTCAACATCCGCGACATGACCGAAATGACCAAAGCCCTGGCATCCACCTCTTATTTGATGGCCGGCTTGCTGTTGTGCGTCGCGCTTATTTCGCTGGTCGTGGGTGGTGTCGGCATCATGAACATCATGCTGGTCTCGGTCACCGAGCGCACACGTGAGATTGGCCTGCGCATGGCGGTAGGGGCGCGGGCGCGGGACATTCTCCGCCAATTCCTGGTGGAGGCGATTGTGCTCTGCCTCTTGGGCGGAGCCATGGGAATTGTCTTTGGCCGAGGCGGATCATTCTTAGTGAGGGTGTTTCTGCATTGGCCCACCGAGCCGTCCCTGCCGGCCATCATCGCCTCGGTCGCCGTCTCCGCCGCCGTCGGCCTGGTTTTCGGCTACTACCCCGCCTGGAAAGCCTCGCGGCTGGATCCGATCGAAGCGTTGCGGTATGAATAATCGAAAGAAAAAAGAACAGGAGTTAACAGAGAAAATGGAGGATAAAATCATGCACGAGCGAGCGAGAATCTTTACGTTGTCTGTCTAGAGTCGATCAGGGCGACTCAAAGATGCCGGCCAGAGGCGAAACGTTTGTCGCCGGTGGAGTCGATAGGTACGGAAGTCGGCGTGATCGAGCGTGAAAATATCGTGGAGGCCACGCTTTTCCGCAAGAACGACCAGAGAGGCATCTGCCAGATCCATGGGGCGGTCATGGTATTTCTTCATCAAGGCAGACATTCGACGACGATCTTCCAGGCCTTGGTCGGCAATCTCGAGATCGCCTTCCGTTTCGAGCGACCAGAGAGCCGCCTTCCCCGCCCAGCCACCGGCCTCGCCGAGCAAATACATGGCCTCGGTAAACGCCGGCCAAGTGGTCAGCATGGGACCGCTTAGCTCGGCCAAGCAATCAACACAAATCTGGTGATGGCTTTCGCCACGATCGAGGATGGCGATTAATGGCCCGGCATCGGTCAGGATCATCGCCGGCGCCTCCTGGCTATTGTCGCCCGAAAGGCCACCCCCGAATGGGCAGCACGACCTCCCGAGCTATTCACGATGCCGACGACTGGGGCCAAACGCTGCTCCAGGGAGTCGCCTAGGACCTCGTCGCACCGGCGGGCCAGGGCGTCGCGCAGAAACTCCGATTGCGACATCGCCAAAGCCCGGGCCGCACGCTCCAGCTTCGCTTCCAGGTTGTCATCGAGCCGCACGCTTTTCATGTGGCTTGGACCATTGTGATACATTGTCTGTCAATTGTAATACGTCCCGAGCTATTGTCAAGCCCGGGCGGAGCCGAGGAGAGGGAAAAATGATCCCGCCGATTTCTCATTTTCTCATTTTCCGTGCTAGACTTACGGTAGAACACCCCAGTTCTCGCCCCATCGCCCTTTCAACTAACGGATCGATTCGGCCGGCGACTAAGAGCGCATTGGCCCGATGAGGCTGCGCCTGGTCCGGAAAGGAATTATACGGGGAGGTGGGCGATGAACCTGCAGGAGCTGCTCAATCAAGTTCGAGACTTCTATTTGGATCGTTTCCGCGAGGTGGTTAAAGAAAAACGCCGAGTACCTCGGGCCCAGATCATTACCGAGCCCGCTTTACACGAGCCGGGTGGTCAGGTCGCGCGCCAGGGCTCGTTGAAAGTTCCCGTCCGGACCGACCTGGTGGTCCGTTCCACCGGCGCCAAGGATTCGATGCAGGTCGCCACGGAAAAGTCCCTTGGATTCGACCCGGTAACCGTGGATTGGGCAACTCTTAAGCTCGAGTTGGCTCCATTTCGCTGGGAACAATGCCAGGCCCAAGTGCGGGGATTGCCGTCCCAGGCTGATTGGCACCCCGTCGTCGATTGGTATGAGAGATGGTTTGACGAGTTTGATAAGAAAGTTGCGCTCAAGAAGAACTTTCAGGAGGTTGTGCATGGACTTGGGGACCCAGTACTCCGGAACGGCGAGGCCACGCTGACGGTGGATTTCGGCTCCGCTCCGGTGACTGCCTTTGAAGAATTCCTCGACGCTTTGGCGCAGATGGGCGCCAGCTCCGGGACAATCGGCGAGGCCAAGAAGAACGGCCAGTAACAAGGACGTCGCCAGTCCCAGCCAAGCCGTTACCTGCATGACCTTTATTGCCCGGCGAGCTTTTTCCAAGCTCAGCGCTTCGAGCGATTCGCCCAGTCCCGGCTTGTCCAAAACCATGTTGCCATAGGTGCTCCTTCCGCCGAGCTCGACGCTCAAGGCGCCAGCCATGGCCGCTTCCGGCCAACCGGCATTCGGGCTGGGATGCTTCCGGGCGTCGCGCCAGCCGATTCGCAGGGCCGCTCCTCCCTTGCATCCGGTAATGAAGGCCGCCAGAGAAAGCAACAAGTACGTCAGCCGGGCCGGTAGATAATTGGCAATATCGTCGGCCCGAGCCGACGCCCAACCGAATCGTTGGTAGCGCGGATTGCGATACCCGACCATGCTGTCGAGCGTATTGATCGCCTTGTAGATCCATATCCCAACCGGCCCGAACAGGGCCGCATAGAAGAGTGGCGCGATGATTCCATCACTCGTGTTCTCCGCAACGGTTTCGATGCAAGCGCGATAGACATTTTCGGGCGGCAAGTCCTTGGTTTCTCGGCCGACGAGGCCGCCAAGCGCCTGGCGCGCTTCCGGCCATTTCTCCTGCGCGCAGTACTCTAAGACCTTATTTGTATCGCTCGCGAGGCTGCGCGCCGCAAGTCCGTAGTAGATCAAGACGGCCGACAACCCCAGTCTCGCCAGGGGATGGCACCAGCCTGCGATCTCCATCGCCATCCACGTCAGCCCGCCAGCAGCTCCAGAAACCAGAAATAGCAAAATGATCCCGCCTAACCGCTCTGGAAATACTTTGCGCAAGGGGTTTTCAAGAAGGCCGATCAGCCGCCCAATCCAACGTACCGGGTGCGGCAAGCAGCGCGGATCGCCGAAGAGTTGATCGAGCAAAAAGCCCAGGAAAAGACCAAAAAGAATCTCCATGGGCTAAGATTGTAGCCTTAAGCCCAGAGCCTGGGATACAGGCCGTAAATCGCAATGTTCCTGGAGCCAGCCGGCCAGCCGACGGTAGCGGCGAGACCAGAATTCTCGTTGCGAGAGCCAAGCGTGGGCTTCCAAAGGGGGCAAACCGCCACGGCGCCGCAAAAGATCCACCAAAGCGCAACAGAATCGGGCATCGTCAAACAGCCCGTGAACGTAGGTGCCGGCGATCCGGCCGTCCTGACTAATCGCCCCGTCGTGCATGAGCTCATCCCCTGGTTGCCGCCGGAGCCGAAGCCAGGCCGACGTTCCTTTACGTCGTCGGCTGACTCCTTGATGCACTTCGTAACCGATGACCGAACAGCCCAGGCCCCAAGGACGCGTGCCGATGACATCGCCCTCTACTCGGTAGAGCATTTTGGTTGGTCCGAAGCGAGTATCAACTTCCAGAAGACCCAGCCCTTCGGCCCGGCCGGCAGATGATTCGACGCCTTCGGGATCTTCAATCGATCGACCCAGAAGCTGCATTCCGCCGCACAAACCGAGGATCAAAGGCCCGCCGTTGTTGGACACGCCCTTGTGGTCGGCCGACAAGCGCCGGATCGCTTCCACCCAGCCGTTGGCTTTCATCCAGGCCAAAGCGCGAAGAGTGGTTCGCGTTCCCGGCAAAACCAGGAGGTCTGGAGAGTAAAGCTGCCCGGGCTCGCTGACGTAACGGACGGCCAGGTGCGGCACGCGAGCCAGCGCCGCAAAGTCGGTGAAATTGCTGATGCCGGGCAAACGGAGCACGGCCACTTCGATCTCAGCGGAGGCGGCCTCGGGCGGCAGACCCAAGGAGTCTTCTTCATCAAGTTGAACGGCCGGATCGTAGGGAAGAACGCCGAGCACGGGCCGGCCCGTCCACTGGCGCACCTGCTCCAAACCGGAGTCGAGCAGGGTGGCATCGCCACGAAACTTGTTGATCAGGAAGCCCACTACGCGGGCGCGGTCCTCCTGTTTCAAAAGCTCCCATGTCCCGATTAGTTGAGCAAAGACGCCACCGCGTTCAATATCGGCTACCAGGATGACGGCAGCATCTGCATGGTGGGCCATGCGCATATTAACCAGATCATGATCGCCCAGGTTGATCTCGGCCGGGCTGCCGGCGCCTTCGAGGACGATGGCGTCATAATCGGCGGCCAGGCGGTGGTAAGATTCCGTGATGGCTCGCCACGCCTGAGGCTTGAAAGCGTAGTAATCCTGAATCGACATGATGCCGGCAGGCTTCCCTTGCACGATCACCTGGCAACCGTGATCCATGGGTTTGAGCAGGATCGGGTTCATGTCGGCGGACGGCTCGAGATCCAGGACGTGTGCCTGAGTTGCCTGACTGCGGGCAATTTCTTCTCCCTGGCGGGTGACAAAGCTGTTCAGAGACATGTTTTGAGCTTTGAAAGGCGCAACGCGCAGGCCCTGTTCCTTGAGCCATCTGCCAAATGCCGCCGCCAGCACACTCTTGCCGGCGTGTGAGCTGGTGCCTTGGATCATGAGCGCTTTGGTCATTGGACCTCGTCCTGCGTTTCGGGTGCTTTGCTCTTCAGAATGGATTGAAGCGCCCTGACTAATTGCTCATTTTCTTTTCGCGTTCGCACTGCCAGCCGAATGTATTCCCCTTCTAAGCCGACAAATTGGTTCGTGGCCAGCCGAACATAAATATGGTGACGCAGGAGTTGATAACTCAACATTTCGGCCGAAATTCCCTGAAGTCGAACGAGCACAAAATTCGTCTCCGATAGTAGCGGCCGCAAATAGTCGGAAAAAGCATCAAGCTTGTACAGAAGCAAATTTCGTTCTGGCTTTAGCCACGCCCGCGTCTTTCGAACAAAGGCCTTATCTTTCAGAGCGGCGACGCCGGCCAATTGGCTCAGAACACCAATCGGCCACCAAGGCTGCTCGGAGTGGAGCGCGGCCGCGCGATCGGGCTGGGCCACCAGGTATCCCAATCGCAGCCCTGGCAGAGTGAATAGCTTGGTCAGACTTCGGAGCACGATCAGATTGCCATGGTCCTTGACGTAACGGATGAGACTATGCCGGCGATGGTCTGGGTGGAGAGCGAGGAATGATTCGTCAACGATAAAGTCAACGCCGGGATGACTTTCGACCCAAGGGAGTAATTGGCCCAAACGCCAAAGCCTCCCCGTGGGGTTGTTGGGATTGCATAGCCAAACCATTCGTGCGCGACCTGGATCAAACGGACTCGGCTGAAAGTCGTCGCCATCCGCGACCCAGTGTTCAACTTGATGGCTGGCGTTCAGGCACGCCCGATGGTATTCCGTGTAAGTCGGCTGCACGATGGCCACCACGCCCGGAGGCCGGCTCCGTGCGACCGCATGAATACATTCGTTGACGCCGTTGCCAATCACAATCTGAGTAGGTTCTACCCTGTAGTATTGCTTGGCCAATTCTTCCGCCAGCTTCAATGAATCAGTATCGGGATAGCGGGCGATTTCCGGCAACCCTTGGCGCAACGCCCGCAGAACGCTGACCGGTGGTCCAAACGGATTCAGATTTGTGCTGAAGTCCAAGGCCGGCCGGCCATTCGCGCTCGGCAACCCTCCATGCGACCAGACCTCCTTCAAGGCGGCATTGGCATTTCGAAGCAATCGCATCGGGAGTCCTGGGGTGGTGCCGCAATCGCTGAGCCCGACGCGCCAGCAAGGGTCGCCAGCTGGCGCGTCGGGCTAGTGAGCATAACCTTGTACTTAGTACCCCGGTGTGCCGCGCGTGTGCATCGGCCGGCGGCCCATGCGCCGCCGCAGGTTGTTCGGCGAGTCGGCCAAAATCCGGGCCGCCTTTTCCGTATTCGACACCTTGAACACGCCAATCGATTTGCCGTTGCGCCCGCCAGGACCCGAATAGGCATACTCCACATTGATATGCTGGCCCGCCAAGGTCTCGCACACATGGGCCATGGCGCCTGGCTGGTTGCGCAGCTCCAACAGCACCACGTCCGCTTCGGAATATCGAGTGCCGAGATTCTTTAGCGCCGCGTGAGCTTTGACCTTGTCGTCGGAGACAAAGCGCAGCACGCCGGTTTCGTGGGTAGCCATCACCGTCATGGCGTTCAGATTCACCTTTTCGCCGGCCAAGGCCGACAAAACGTTGGCCAACCGCCCGGGTTTGTTCTCCAAGAAAACGGAAATCTGCTTGCTGATAGGCACGAGCACGCCCTCCTTTCAGAGGAAGCATGGGCTGAGGTTCCGACCCGCCGCGGGCTGGGCGCGGTGGGAGTCACCGTTCTCGCAAGGTAGCGCTGTCATTCTAGACCGGAAAAAGGGGACATTCAACTTTTTGCCCGAGAGTCGGATTTGGCGATTCGGCAGCTCCCTTTGCGGCGGTGAAACGTTGAATGTCCCTTGGTCCTCTCCTTTGGTCCTCTTATATTGAACATCGTCACGCGGCGGGCTAGAATTGTGCAACGGGAAAGAACAAACCCAGCGGTCACGAAAGCAAGAAGCGTTGGGCTGAGTTAGGGAGAACAGATTAAGTGCCCGGAGCCGCCCCAGCGGTCTGGAGCCAGGTTAGGGGGAGTTGAGAGTGCAAATCAAAATTTCCGCGCGACATGGCCATCTGGCGAAAGCCACACAAGAGTACATTCAAGAAAAGTCTGAGAAACTGCTGCGATTTTTCGAGCGGCTGACGTCGATCGAGGTCACCGTGGACTTGAAGAACGACATGAAAGTGGTGGAGTTCTTGGTATCGGCGGAGCACAAGCACGACTTTGTCGCCACGGAGGTAAATAGCGACATTCTGGCGGCCGTCGACTTGGTGATGGATAAGCTGGAACGTCAATTGAGCCGGTACAAAGAGAAAATCCAGGATCACCGCCGTCGGCCGCCAACCAGCGAAATAGCCGGTGCCCCAACCCTTGACGAAACTCCTGAAGAATGATCTGGGCAAGCTCACGGGCGACCGCGGGCGCTGGGCCGTTGGGAGGTAAGTATGCGCATGTCCGATTTTGTGGTACGCGAGGCGATCGTCCCGGAATTGGCGGCCAATAGTAAGGAGGGAGTCATCCGGGAAATGGTCAGCAGCTTGCGGTCTGCCGGTTATTTCAAAGGCGGCGAGCCAGAGGACCTGGTCAAGGCCATCTTGAAGCGCGAGTTGCTCGGCTCCACGGGCATTGGCCGCGGGGTGGCTATCCCCCACACCAAGCATAACAGCGTCGACCGGCTGATCGGCACCGTCGCCCTGTCGAAGTCCGGCGTTGCCTTCGATAGCTTGGACGGCGAGCCGGTGTTCGTTTTCTTCCTGCTGATATCGCCCCAAGATCGACCGGGCGACCACTTACGGGCTTTGGAGAATGTCTCTCGGTGCTTGCGCGACGACGGCTTTGTGCGGGCGCTGCGGCAAGCGACAAGTCGGGAGGCGATTTGGGAGTTGTTGCAAGAGGGGGAGAATCCTACGCATTGACCAATCCGGCCATGAATGGCGAGACCCTTCAACGCAAGGTCACCATTACGAATCCGCACGGGTTTCACATGCGGCCGGCAACGCTTTTCGCTCAAACGGCTGGCCGATTCCAAAGCACTGTCACCCTCTGGCGCGACGATAAGCGGATCAATGGCAAAAGCCCCTTGGAGTTGATGCTCCTGGCCGCGGAATGCGGCACGGAGCTCACCCTTGAAGTCTCTGGTCCCGACGCTGCTGAGGCGATCGAGCCTTTAGTGAAAATCCTGCTGGCGCCATCGGCCGACGATTTGCCCGAACCTTGAAAATCCGAAATTCGAAATCCGGTGAACGCTAGCCAAGTGGAGTTGGCTCGACGTAAAAGACCGACAGGGGGCAACAGAGAAAACAGAGAATAAAAGGACCTTGTTTTCCCCCTCTCTGTTTTCTCTGTTCTCTCTTGTTTCTGTTTTCTGCGTCTTAGATTCGCCATTTTGATCGATGTTTGCCGATTCTCGGATTAGGATTGGGATTTCTGACTTTCATGGAAATCAAACGCGGCATTCCGGTTTCTCCCGGCGTGGCCATCGGTTCGGCTCTGGTGCTGGACACCGAGTTGTTCCGGATTCCGCATCGGTCGATCGAAGACCACAGCGTCGAAGAGGAAGTTGCTCGCCTGCGCGAAGCCCTGGCGGCGGCTGCGGCCGAGGCGCGGCAACACCAGCAAGCCATCAGCGAGAAGCTTGGCCGGCAATACGGCGCTATTTTCGGCGCCCACGCCCTGATGATCGAGGACGCCACCCTGGCCGGCGAAATCGAGGGGCTCATCCGCGAGCAAGGCCACGCCGCCGAATACGCCGTCAGCCGGGTCATGCGCCGCCATGCCAAAGCCCTGGAAAGCCTCAACCAAGGCAACTTCGCCGGCCGCGCCTCCGACCTGTTCGATATGGAAAAACGCATCTTGCGGAAGCTTCTGGGCCACCGCCGAGAGCAGATTCAGCACCTTACCCAGCCCGTCATCGTACTCGCCCATGATTTGACGCCCAGCGAGACGGCTGCCCTGGATCCCACCAAGGTCTTCGCCTTCGCCACCGAGGCCGGCGGCCGGGCCAGCCATACCGCCATCATGGCCGGCGCTCTCGAAATCCCGGCGGTCGTGGGTCTGGGAAGATTCGTTATTGACGTGTCCGGCGGCGACCAGGTGATCGTGGACGGCAACCGCGGTGTTCTCATTCTCAACCCGGATGAAGAGACCCTGGAGCGCTATGAGCGGACGCGTAGCAGTTTTCGAACCTTCGAAACTCAGCTGGGGGAGCTCCGCGACCTTCCCGCCGAGACGCGCGACGGCGTGCGCATCCCTCTATTGGGCAATATTGAATTCCCCCAGGAGGCCGTCCACTGCACCGAGCGAGGGGCCGATGGCGTGGGTCTATACCGGACCGAGTTCCTTTACCTGGGCAAGCAAACGGACCCTACGGAATCGGAGCATCTGGACGCTTATCTGACCGTTCTGAGGGCTCTTGGCACGAAGCCGGTGGTGATTCGCACCCTCGATTTGGGGGCGGACAAGTTCTCCATCAGCTCTGAGCCGGTCGCCGAGGAACGCAATCCCTTTCTCGGTTTACGCAGTGTCCGCCTGTGTTTGCGGAATTTGACCTTGTTCAAAACGCAAATGCGTGCCATTCTAAGGGCCAGTGCCTTTGGCGACGTCCGCATCATGTTCCCCATGGTGAGCACGCTGCTGGAGCTCAGGCAGTGCAAAATGATCCTGGCCGAGGTTAAGGAGGATCTGGAAGAAGAGGGCATTGCCTTCAATCGCAAGCTGCCGGTGGGGACAATGATCGAAGTTCCCGCGGCGGCCGTCATGGCGGAATTCCTGGCCCGGGAAGTGAACTTTTTTTCCATCGGCACCAATGACTTGATTCAATACACCCTGGCCGCGGACCGAACCAACGAAGCGGTCGCGTCCTTATATAGCGCGGGTGACCCCGCGGTGATCCGATTGATCGAACAGGTGATCAAGGCGGCCGCCAAATATAACATCGGCGTCAATGTTTGCGGCGAGATGAGCGGCGAGCCGATTTATACAATGTTGTTGTTGGGACTGGGGTTGCGACAGTTAAGTGTCACTCCCCACAATATTCCGGAGATTAAGAAGATTATTCGCTCCGTCTCCATCCCCGAGTCTGTCCAGATCGCCCAGGAAGTTTTGCTAATGGAGACGGCGCGCGACGTGAATAACTATTTGCGGGAACAAACTCGGCGCATCCTCCCAGAGGTTGTGAGCTGAGGAGTTCCTGCCGCCCTGGTTCAAAGGGTAAACCGAAGCTCGAATGCCGATGGCCGGCGGAATGCATCCTGTCCTCCGCTTCCTGGATTCGGCCATGTCGGGATTCGACCTTCCGTTTGCCACGGTCGTGCTTCTGCATGGTTCGTGACAAAGTCCGAATCCGATTTCGGAAAGGCGGCGAGCTTCGCCTGGTCAGCCATCATGACTTGATGCGCTGCTTCGAGCGGATGCTGCGCCGGTCGGGCCTGCCGTTCCATTCGAGCGAAGGCTTCAACCCCAAGCCACGATTGGTTTTTGCGTTATCGTTGGGCCTCGGCATCGTCGGCAGCGAGGAAGCCGTGGAATTGGAATTGGATAAAGAATTGCCCCTCGAAGAAATTCAAGCGCTTTTGGCGGCGCAAGCTCCTGCCGGGCTGGAAATCCTCCGCGTTCAGCGCGTCGATCCCAAGGCCGGTGCCCAGGTCCGCCGAGCTTGCTACCGCGTGGCGGTCCCAGGCGAGCTGCGCTTGGAGTTGGCCGAGCGTATTACCGCTATCTTGGCAGCTCCCCACTGCTGGGTGGAGAGATCTCGTCCCCAGCCTCGTCAACTCGACATCCGCTGCTACGTCCGCGACCTACGCCTCCAAGAGGACAATCTGGAGATGGACTTGGTAGTTACGCCTCAAGGTACGGCCCGGCCCGATGAGATCCTTCGCGTTCTCGGATTGGGCGACCTTTTGGCCAACGGCGCCGTGCTCGAGCGGAGCCGATTGGAAATTAACGACGAAGATTTACCCCGGCCGGCGGAAGCCTGCCGTTCATCCGTTTGATTTGGAAAGGGATATTATGAAGAAAGAGATGCTGATCAACGTATTGCAACCCGAGGAATGTCGAATCGCTATCGTCGAAGATGGCATCCTCGAGGAGTTATATGTCGAACGCACGAGTCATGAAAGTTACGTGGGCAACATTTATAAGGGGCGCATCGTCAACATCGAGCCGAGCATCCAGGCGGCGTTCGTCGATTTCGGCGTCGGCAGGAACGGCTTCTTGCACGTGTCCGACGTGGAACCCACCTACTACCGTCACTTGATGGATTCCGGCCGCCGAGATAATGGCGGGCGACGCGGAGACCGCGGTCGGGGATCCGACCGGCCGCGCCGCCGGCAGGAAGCTCGACCGGATACCTTCCCTCCAGAAGAACCCCTCGTTGGCGAATCTTTTGCCGAAGACTTGCCAACCGAAAACAAATTCCCACCGGATTTGGAGGAAGGACTCGGAAACTTCGAGTCGCCGCTTCCAGAGGAATCTGCCTCTAAGTCCGAGGAAGGGACCAGCACAATCCGGGACGCGGAGGCCGATCCATTCTCATTCTCGGGTGAGGACGCCGAGGTGGGGCCCGAGCCTTCGCCCGATTCGGAGCATGACGACGGTTCGCCCTCCGACGATCGGCCGCGCTATATGGACTCCGCCGAGCGACACACCGAGGAAGATGATCCCCCTCCGGATCCCGTCGACGTTTCTTCGGACGACGAGGGCATTTTCTTTCCCCGGCCCTCGTCCCCTGCCTCTGAGGGAGAGAGCTCACCCGCGCCATCAGAGCCGGAAGCATCAGCCACTGGCGTTGCCCGATCCGAAGAGAGCTTGCCAACATCCTCGACCGAGGCGGCGGAATTCCGTGAAGAACCGGCTGAGAACGATTGGGCGCGAGAGGAAACTCGCGGCGACGATTTTGGCGGTGAGACGGAGGAATTCGCTCCTGCGCCCCGCCGGCCTCGGCCCCGCCGAGATGACCGGCGCGGAGATGATCGGCGCGGAGGGGGTCGAGGACGACGGCCTTCCGGAGGCCGGCCCGGCTTCGGCCGGCCGGGTTTTGGCCGGCCTGGCTTTGGCCGGCCCAAACCCCTCATCCAGGACATTTTCCGCCGCGGCCAGGAAGTGCTCGTGCAAGTCATCAAAGAAGGTATCGGCACTAAGGGACCGACTTTGAGCACCTACATCAGCATTGCCGGCCGGTATCTGGTTCTGATGCCCGGCCTTAATCGCATCGGCGTCTCCCGTAAAATCGCCGATGAGGAGCAGCGCCGCCGTCTGCGAGAAATCCTGCACGAGCTCCAGCCGCCCAAAGGATTGGGCTTCATCATTCGCACCGCCGGCCTCGACCGGACCAAGAAGGAATTGCAGCGCGATCTGGCTTATCTCTCCCGCCTCTGGCAAGTGGTGGTGCGCCGGATCAAGAAACTCAAGTCGCCGGCCGAGATTTATCAAGAAAGCGACATGATCACGCGGACCATCCGCGACACCTTCACCAGCGAGATCGACACGATTTGGGTGGACGAAACGGCGGCCTTCGAGCATGCTCAGGAGTTTTTGCAAATCGTCATGCCGCGCTACGCCAGCCGCATCAAGCACTACGAGGGCGCCGAGCCGCTCTTTCACAAATACGGCATCGAGAATGAGATTTCCCGCATCCAACAGCGGCACGTACCCTTGCCCCACGGCGGATCCGTTGTCATCGATCAGACCGAGGCCTTGGTGGCCATCGACGTGAACAGCGGCAACTTCCGGGCCGACAACAATGCCGAGGAAACGGCTTACCAGATGAACTTGCAAGCCGCCAAGGAAATCGCCCGGCAACTGCGCCTGCGCGACCTGGGCGGCGTCATCGTCAACGACTTCATCGACATGCGCGAAGAAAAGCACCGCCGCGGAGTCGAGCGGGCCATGCGCGATGCCGTCAAGCGCGATCGGGCTCGAACCAAGGTTCTCAAAATTTCCCCCTTCGGCATTATCGAGATGACGCGGCAGCGCATCCGGCCGTCGCTGAAGCGCAGCGTCTATCACGATTGTCCGCATTGCGAAGGGACGGGGCAGGTCAAGACCTGCGAAAGCATGAGCATCGACGTGATGCGGATGCTGCAATTGGCCGCCCACCGCGAAAATATTCAGCGCATCCAGGTCCGCGTTGCCGAGGAAGTTGCCCACTACCTGCTTAATAAGAAGCGCAAGGAGATCTCCCAACTCGAGGAGCCCGGCAAGATTCAAATCACCGTCGCGGGCGCGGCCGGTCTTGCCCCGGAAACGCTGGAATTCACGTGCTTTGATAACAACAACAGCGAAGTGAAATTCATGCCCCAAGAAGAAAGCCGGCCACGACGGAGATGAGCCGAGCTGCCATGAACTCTGTCGAGACCAATTCGATGCTCCAGACTCTTGGCAAGGTTTGGGAACTTTGTCCGGAAATGAGATTAGGCCAGCTAATGGCAACCCTCGGTCTCTTAGCCGAAGACACGACGGATCATTCTCTTTGGGACGTGGAAGACAGGGACTTGCTCGCGGTGACGGAGCGATTTCAAGATGATCTGTCGCGCCGGAACCTAAATAGCGATGAAGGAACCTCGCCATGATTTGAGACGGAAACGTTCCTGCTCCATTGGTCGAATCTTCGCAGACCCTACATCGAATCAGCATGACTGGAACGCGCGGGATCAGGTTGCTGGAATTACCGATCTACGCGGGCACTATCGTCGGGCTTGCCTACATGATTTATGTCGTGGCCATTTATTTGGGTCCGCTGATCCTGTATCCCTCCCAGGCGGACTACGCTCCTGCGGAATTGGTGCTGAATCGATTCGACCCCTACGGCGGATGGCATCATGATATCGCGGTGTCTCCGACCGATAAACAGTTGGTTGCTGCCGGTCCTGGGAAGATATATTGGATCGCTGACTGGGACGATAAAGGACAAACCCGGATCGACCAGCATGAACTCGATATCGGTGATCGAGTTTATGCGGCCGCATATTCAGGCGATCGGACTAAGGTCGGGTTTTTTATCGAGGAACATGGGAAGCAACCCAGGACCACCAGAATTGAATTCTATGACCCTCGCACGCGACAACTTGTAAGTAAGTGGCCGACTCATCCCGATCACTGGATTTTCAATCTACAGATCTCTCACGAGGGGACGGTTCTTCTGATGGATTCTGACGGCGCGGTTGACCTGCGGGACACGTCGACAGGCGCGCTGCTGAGAACAATCAAGACCCCTGAAGGGCCAGGCTGGATCAATCTGACTTCCGACGATCGTTTGGTCAAGATTTGTCGTGATGACGATTTCAAAGAATTAGTGATATATAAGGGCGAGGAACGCTTTGCGGACCCAAAGCTCGTCTGCTCCATGAAAGCGCGATCTGGCACGGAATTCAATGCTCCCCTTTTGCTTTCGCCGGACGGCAGCCTCCTCGCTGTGAGCGCCTACCCGACTTTTGAAATCATCGTCTATCGAATTTCTGACGGCCAGCTATTGGCAAAACTGGAAAGACCCTACCACGCGGTACGCTACGCGTTTTCATCAAGCGGAACCTTTCTGGCCATTTCTTATTCAGATGACACGGTGGTGCTGTGGAGAATCGACGCGGCCCAAGAACTGTGCATCTTGCGGGGTCTTCCATTCTATCCCATTCGTTTCTTGGCTTTTGGGCCGGACGACAAAACCCTGATCACGCGGGATGCAAAGGCGACGGTTATTTGGGATATCAGCCAGTACGTCAATTAACGACGTTTTGATGAAGATCCCCATTCGCTACGGCCGGCAATCGTCTTACACCAAGCCAATGGATAACAAGCCGGTGATCTCTTCCAAGCTCTTTCGGCCAGCGAAGCGGAACCAAGCGACCACGGCCACCCATGAGAGCAGGGCAATGCCGACCGGTCCATATAACGCCTCCAGCAAATCGCTAATTGTTTGGAACCACCCACTCTTATAAGACTCGACCATCACGATCATGCAGGCAATGGCCATTCCCAGAACCGCGAACCACAAGAAAAGGAACCAAAGGATAGGCCGAAACAGCCGCGCGGTCACCTCGATCTCGGTACCTGCTCCTCCGTGCCAAGGCTTGAACCGACCGCAGACAACAATGGGGCAATCGCGGGGGAACGTGCCGAGCTTCATTATCTTGAATCCAGAATCCCAGATCGTGCCTCGGAGATATGACTCATCCGAGGTCATCAAAAGTCGGGCTTTTGGGTCAATCCGAGCGGAAAGGCGTTCGACTAGACGGTCAACCGGTTCTGCAGTGGGAACGGTGAAAGAAACATACGGGACCCATCGAAGTCCCAGCAGGACTAGACAAACCCCGACCAAACCCGAAACGACGATCCATCCGCGCAACTTCAACTGCATCAGAGGCAGCATTCCATGGATTGGAATTGAACCCGGAGGTATCGGGTGGTCGGCGGCGAGTTGGTCACTCCATCGCCCCAGCCATTCATCCGGGTAGGGCCATTTGCGGGGCCACTTCGAATTCTCGCCTCGCATTTCCTCAAACAGGACCGGACCACTGATGCGATAGGACGCCCAGCCGAAATAGGCCGCCACCAGAAAGCTTGCGAAGGCCAGAGATAGCGCTAAGACACGCCAGGGCATTGGAAGCGTTCCCAGAGTAATGCCGCGAACCAGCCTAAATAATATCCAGGAAATTCTTGTTCAGGTAAGAATCGTGCTTCGCACACCGACCGGTTTTTTCCTGGCTTCCTATCGGAAAATCGCCGCTTCCGCAATTAAACCGGGGCCGAAGGATAGAGCGACGCAGGGGCGCGGCGCATTTCTCCGCTGCAAACGTTCGAGAATAAACAGAATCGTCGGCGAAGACATGTTGCCGCATTCGGCCAGGACGGCCTGCGAGTCAGCCAGAGTCTCCTGAGGCAGATCCAAGCCTTCGGCGACAGCGGTCAAAATACGTGGGCCGCCGGGATGAACCGCCCAAGACGGTACGTCCCTTATTTGAAGATCATTTCGTCGCAGCCAGCCTTCGAGCCAGGGGCGGAGATCGCCGGCGATCAAATCGGGAACGTCGGCAGATAGTGTCATCACGAAGCCGTTATCGCCGATATTCCAAGTCATGGCATGTTCGGAATCCGGGAACAGACAGGAGCCGAACGCGGTCGCTTGCCAGGGGGTACCGGGGCGTTCACACGCCCCGCTCGCCGGCCGGGGGCCATCGGAGCGTTCGTGCGCAGCGCTCGCTGGAAATCCGCGAGACCCAACGCCGATCAGGGCGGCGGCGCCGTCGGCGAACAGAGCGTGGGGCACGATGCTTTCCGGATCCCAGCCGTAGTGCAAATGCAGACTGGACAACTCCACCGCGCAGATGAGCACGCGAGAATGAGGCTCGGCGGCGGCAACCGCGGCGGCCGCCTGCAAAGCGTTGAAGACGCCATGACATCCCATGAAGCCGACGTGGAGCCTTGGAATCGTCGGCTTCAGATCAAGGTTCTTGATCAGGGCGATGTCTAAGCCGGGGGCGGTGAAGCCCGTGCAAGAGACCGTGATGATTTGGGTCAGGTCGCGCGGCAAGATCCCCGCCTGGTCGAGCGCTTGCCGGGCGGCTTGCAAAGCCAAAGGCGAACTCTCCTTCCTATAGACATCCATGCGCTGGGCGGTCGTCGGTCCGCGGTCCGCGGGGCCTGATGCGGGAGGATAGAAAGACTGGATGGGGCCGTCTGCCGCCGGCCGCTCGGCCAGGACACTATGACGCTGACGAACTCCGGCCCGCCGAAAGAGAATCGGCAGCAAGCGGCGTTGCTCGTCAGTCTCGCAAAAAAATGATCGAATGACTTCGGCGGCATCCCCTTGAGCGAATGGGTGTCGCGGCAGGGCGGTTCCGAGGCCCAGAATTGTCAAGCTCATTGGGGGATTCCTGTGCCAAGAAGGGGTGGCGGCAAGCTTTCAACTTGCCCAAGCTCTTTCCGGCAAGTTCCAAACTTACCGCTACGGAGTTGCGTCCGGGCGCTTAGTTGGCGGATGACCGGACTGCTAAGAGAAGGAAGGAAAGCCAGCAACCGAACGAGCATCGTCGTCAAGCGCGGCCAGCGGAGCAGACCGGCGGTCAATCGGCAGATTATCTGTCGGCGTTCCACTTGTCGATGAAATGTGGCGGTCCATTCTTTTTCCAGATTCGGCTTCCAGTCATGAACGGCCCTCGCTGTCAAAGGCGCGACGGCGATGGCGGATTGGAGCGCCCAGGCGATGCCTTCGCCCGTGAAGGGCTCGACAAAACTGGCGGCATCCCCCAGGACGAAAAGACGCTCCGCCGCCAAGAGGCTGGCATGGCGGGTCAGGCGCGGCGTGCCCTTCCAGGCACCTTGCAGGATATCCGGCACGGGGGGCAGACCGGCTTGGTGGAGGATCTTGGCGGCCAGGCATCCCGCATGACCGATGGCTCGAAGCGCCTGAGAGTCGAGAGCGGCGGCGATGTTGAGGCGACCGTCTTCCAGCCGAACCAGTCCGACGTATCCGCCGGTCCCACAAGCCATGTAGATCGTTTCGGACTGATAAAAGGCCGGACCTCGCTCAACGACGACAGCGGCGCCAATTCGCGAATCGCTGCTTACGACTGGTAGGTAGCCATTTCGGGAGGGCGAGGCTCCGGCCGGGCCGTTCTTTGGGACCGGGTGCCCGGGGCTGAGTCTTCGTTGCCCTCGCATGTCATCCAAAGCCGGGGCTTCACTCCGTTCAGCCCCGGCCACTCGGCAGGAATCTCGCCCTCTGAATCTTGTTTCTTGAAAACTATATGCTGAAAAACTTCCGCTGAGTCCGTCGGCGGCGAGAACCACCGATGCCTTCGCGAGAACCTCGTGTCCATTGGATCGGAGAATCACCTGACGGCCCGAGGGAATAGGAGCATCCAGCGTAGCGTTCGTGTTGGGCAGAAAGACGACGCCTTTTTCGACGGCAGCATTGGCAAGGCTCATATCCAACACTTCGCGACTGAGAGCCAATCCGGCCGGGAGCGAAAGGATTGCTTGGCGCCCGCCGGCAGCTAACAACAAATGCCGAAGCGGAACGGCCCCGAGGTTGCTGATGGTACTTCCCAGGCCACGCGCCTGAAGCAACGCCAATGCCTGGCCGTTCAAGCAACAGCCGCAAACTTTGGCCCGCGGAAAGGCACTCTTGTCGACGAGCAGCACACGGAGAGAGCGGCGGGCCAATTCGCAGGCCGCCATCGCCCCGGCCGGACCGGCGCCGACTACGATTACATCCCAGAACCGACGAGTCACTTCTAAGGGCGAAATCGAGTCAAGCTTGTTCATGCGCGCCTCCAGGTCAGCAGGAAGCGAAACGGCCAACGGCGGACGACGGTAGCCTCATGCAGGCCGGCTTGATGGGCCAGGGCGAGAGCTTCGGCGGGCGTAAAAGCGCCTTGAACGCTCAGCGGACCATCCGTGTGAACCACGTCGGAAGTCGTCAGCATACGCGTGACCAAATAGGCGGCCGTCCAGCCCAGCCGGCTTCGGATCAGGTCGCTAACCAGAATCATTCTCCGGGCCGCGCGGGACATGCTCTTCAATAATTTAACTGCCTGCTCTTCGTGGAGATGATGCAAAAAGAGAGAACAGAACACTACGTCATACACAGTGGGAAAGTCGCCAGCCAGAGCGTCTTGCTGGAAAAAGCGGACCTTGGCCCCGGCCGTTTCCGCTTGCTTTTGAGCGTATTCGAGCGCCGGGGAGCTGATGTCGGCCCCTTCCAAATGTAAACTCAGTCCGCATCGCGCAGCGCGCTGGTGCAGAGCGATGCATAAATCGCCGGCGCCGCAAGCCACGTCCAGAATCCGCAAAGGTTGGCTGCTGGATTCCTCCGCCAGCCGCCGGATGCTCGGCCACAAGAGGCCGGCGCTGCCGCTCAGCCAATTGATGCGGGCCAATCCGCGCAGGGCATGCCAATGCCGCGCTTGCTCCAGGTCCGGCTGATCCATAACCTCGGGCTGAAGCCGACGGCGCCTCAGTGAATACATGTTGTCCACTGTCGTTATTCTACGCGATACGGGATAACTCGGTTGCTCGGACATTCATGCGACCGCCAAGTTATGGCTAGGTTGGAAAAGCATGACAATCCGTGAGGATCGGGGCAACGACTTGCTCGCCTTGACACCGCGCGCGCCGCCTTTATAATCCGCCCCTCGCACGTCATGCTTTGGCGTTGGAAAGTTGTGAGTGGTGGGAGAAGCCCGGTAAGGCCGGAAGGTTCGATGTACTCACCACTCCACCATTCACCGCATAGGGGGGGTTAGGGTTGACCCTGCGAATCTTGACTTGCCGACCGATTCTCGCGGTGCTGGCCCTGGCGATAGTGGCCTTGGCGGGCTACGGCCAGGGGATCGTCCGTCTCAGCCAGAACATCCCCGGCGATTCGAAAACGATCCTGCTGCACGCCGATGAAATTTCCACTTGGGTCGAAGGTAACCAGCGCGTCCTGCTGCTCAAAGGTATGGTCTTGGTGGAACATGGTTTGATCCAGGGCCGCATGCAGGGCGCGGTTGGCTGGGTGGACCAGGAGCGGACGCGCCGAACGGGCATTCTGCATCTCGATTTGTACGCGGAAGGCGACGTACACCTGGAGGGAGAAGCGGAAGCGCGCACGGGTCCCCAGGCGTTCGTCGACTTGAACACGCGCGGGCAACTGAAACTGAGATCGCATGAAGGCAAAGTCATTCAACAACCTCGAACGGATGATCCGCTCTACCGGCGGGCGGTGGCGCAGCGGTCGGCGTTGGGAGTGCCGGCAGCGACACCGGTCATCCAACGAACATCCGCTCAGTCACCGGCTCCGAGTTCGCGGCCCCCGGTGCTGACGCAACCGGGCTCGCCAGGTCCGCCGATCGTCCCGGTGCAGACGCCGTCGGGTCCGGCTTCATCCTATGTAATTCCTCAGAGCGATCCGACGCGGCCGAGCACCGTACCCGATCCGGGGCCACCGGTACTGCCGTCAACGGTGGCGCCCAGTGTGCCGGGGCCGGCCGGTCAGCCGACGGCGCCGACCGCGCCCGTGCCGGGTCCGCCGGCCAATCCGGTGCCGCGTCCACCACCCCGCGTCAGCTTACAGGTGCCGCGAGTGATCCGGTTTGCGCCTCGCTATTCCCAAGATTTCAATACATCTCCCTTCATCTATCCTAACGGCGAACAAGCCATTCTAGTCACCGGTGGGATCATCCTCACCGTCGAAAACCCTGATCCCAAGGTCGAGCTGCTGGACATCGAAGCCGACCGGCTGATCGTCTGGACTCAGGGCAATCTCCAACAGTTCTCCCAGGACGTGAAATCACCCGAAGGAAAAAGTACGCGCGACGCCGAGTTTTATTTGAGCGGCGACGTGGTGATTCGGATGAAGACCCGACCGGCGCCGCGACCGCCCGGCGCCAAACCGCAAGCGGACCCGCCGATACTTCGCGCCGAAGAAGTCTATTACGATGTCAGCCGAAATGTGGCGGTGGCCCGAGAGGCGGACTTGGAGTTTAAGCAGCCGGGGCTGCCCGACCCGATCCATATGCAGGCCGAAGAGCTGATCCAGGTCTCTCCCAAACATTATCAGTCGCTGCGCACGTATGTGTTTTCCAGCCGATTGCCCTCCGATCCGGGCATGAAGCTCTATTTAGTTCAGACGACTCTCGATGAGAAACAAGTTCCCAAGAAGGGGCTGTTCGGCCAACCGGTGTACAACCGGCAAACCGGCGAGCCGGAAGTCGAGACCCAGCTGCTTTTTCGCGGCAATAACCTGTTTCTGCAAGTCGAGGATATCCCGATCTTCTACTTGCCGTTCGTTCAGGGCGATGCCCGCGACCCACTCGGGCCTGTGGAAAACGTCCAGCTCAATTACAACCGGATATTCGGCTTCCAAACCAGCCTGACGTTGAACCTGTATGACTTGCTGGGCATCGATCCGCGGCCGGGAACGCGCTGGCGAGCGGACGTGGATTATCTGACGTCGCGCGGCCCGGCCTTGGGGACGCAATACGACTACGGCGGCGGCGAGTTATTCAATCTGCCCGGCCATTACACGGGTCTGGTCAAGGCCTGGGGCATTTACGACGACGGCAACGACATCCTGGGCGGCGGCCGCGGACCTTTGGACAATCACCCCTTGTGGCGCGGCCGGTTTTTGTGGCGAAACAACTGGAGCTTCCTCGATGATTTCACTCTCCAATTCCAAGGATCGGCTCTGAGCGACCCGAACTTTCTGGAACAGTATTACAAGAATGAGTTCGACAACGACATCAACCAGGCGACCTTCGTCTACTTCAAGCAACAGCACGACAACTGGGCCTGGACGCTTTTGGCGGAAGATCGGGTCCGCTACTGGGTGACCGAGACCTCCTGGCTGCCGCGCGCCGACGGCTATCTTCTCGGCCAATCATTCTTTGACTTGTTGACTTACAACGTGCATGGCAGCCTCGCCTACGCCCGACTGATGCCGAGCGGCTTCCCGCCTCCTCCCTACTTGGCAACGGATGCCGCCGATAACACCGGACGATTCGATCTCTGGCAAGAGCTCAGCTTGCCGTTCACGCTCGGTCCTTTGCGCCTCGTGCCTTACGGCGTTCTGGACTTGACGGACTACACGAATGACTTGAATGGAAATAACGTCGGCCGCCTTTACGCCGCCGGCGGGTTGCGTGCCAGCATGCCCTTGTCCCGAATCTATCCCGATGTCCACAGTGAGCTGTTCAATCTCAACGGCATCAATCACAAGATCGTGATGAGCGCGAATTATTACATCGCTCATTCGGACGTGCCGTTCGGCCAGTTGCCGCAGCTCGACCGCCTGAACGACGACGCCACCGATCAGGCCTTGCGAGACATTCACCCGATTCAGCCGATCATCAACCCGGCCAACGGCACGTTCCTGGCGACCTCGCCGATGTTCGACCCCCAGGTCTACGCCATCCAGCGATTGGTCGACAACCGCATCGACACGCTCGATACCATCGAAGTTTTGCAGCTTGATCTCCGCCAACGCTGGCAAACCAAACGCGGCTACCCGGGGATGCAGCACATTGTGGACTGGATGACGTTGGACTTGTCGGCGACGTATTTTCCGAAACCAAACCGGGATGATTTTGGCGAGCCGTTCTCATTTCTGCAGTACGACTGGACCTGGAACATCGGCGATCGGACCGCCCTGGTCAGCACGGGCTGGGTCAATCCGGAGACCAATGGAGCGAGAGTCTTCACCGTGGGAGCGTTCCTGAATCGTCCCGACCGGACCAACTTCTACATTGGCTATCGGGACATCTTTCCGGTCAACAGCCAGGCGCTCGTCGGGGCGGTTACTTACGTATTCAGCCCCAAATATGCCGTGACGGCCAGCTCGTTATACGACTTCGGGAGCAAGGTGCAGGCCAACTCGGTCATGCTGACGCGCATGGGCAAGGACATGCAGGTGAACCTGGGCTTTTCCTACAACTCGACTTTGAATACCTTTGGGTTCCAGTTTGAGATTCTGCCGAATGCCGTGGCGGCGACGCAGCGGGTGGCCGGCATGCCGGCGTTCGGCTCGACGCTGTTAGGAAGGTAACATGAAGATCGAGGATCCCTTAAGAAAGGATGAGGGAGGAAGGATGAAGGATGAAAAGCAGGCGAGGCGTTTCGTCCCTGATGTTTCATCCTTCATCCTTCATCCTTCATCCTTTCGGCCAAAGCGGCGTCTGTGGCGCGATAAGTTCCGCGAATCGCTGCGCGGGATCAAGCTCGGAATCCGGGGCCATTCCAGCTTTTTCGTGCATTTCTTTTTCGCCGCCCTGGTCTTGGCCACGGCCATTGTCCTTCGGTGTGAGGCGCTCGAATGGTGCCTGCTGTTGGGTTGCATCGGCCTGGTGATCACGGCCGAGTTGTTCAACAGTGCGGTGGAAGCGATTTACCACGGGCTGGATGACTCGACCCGGCCGCGCGTCCGGCACTGCCTGGACATCGCCGCCGGGGCCGTCCTCTTGGCCAGCATCACGGCCGCCCTTATCGGCGCCATCGTCTTCGTGCCCAAGCTGGCGGCCATGCTGGTGCACTTGATCGATTAGGCATATCTTTCCTGCACAAAATACACAAAATACACAAAATTCATTTTTCGTCTTGTTTTGCAGGGTTTTCTGCAATCGCGGGTTCGTACACAAAATTACACAAAATTACACAAAATCCATTTCTGGGAACCCAAATCTGAAATCCGAAATCCCAAATCCTAGGAAAATCCGCAAGAATGCCGGTAACCACGGATCGACCCTGATGGCCATGGGATGGGAAGGGGAAGCCATGAAATAATTAGACCACACATCCTCTGGCTCACCAAGGAGGGTCGCGAGGATCGCGTCCAAACGACACGACCATCGCGAAATAAATCCCGGCCCGGCTCGGGTTTACGGCAAGAAAGAATTTCTCGGGTTCGGAGCGATTTCGACAAGGCGGGGCGGAGCCTAGCTAAGCGACATGCAACTGTGGATTTTTGTTGCTTCGGAAAGACCGCAGGGTATTCTGGGCGCATGGGAAAGGCTTGTACCAGGGCCGGTTCAATGGTACGCGGCAGTTCCTATGGGGATCCCATCTGGCGAGCCAAGACGGTCAAGAAACTAGGGCTGGAAGCAACGTTGAGACCTGCGGCCGCCCCGCAAAAAAGTCCGAAAGCAGTTGTCAAAAAGACTCCCGACCCGAATGGCACTTAAAAGGTGCAAAAGCCATGATGTTGGGAAGGATAGGCGGTTTCCTAAGCCCCCCAATTCCAACTTTTGGCGAAGTTTTAAGTGCCATTCACTCCCGACCCCTTTTCTTCATCGCCCCTTTTCTTCATCCTATGCCTGAAGCCCCCTGACGACGAAGGATGTACGAAAAATGAACGAGCGAACTCAAATACATGGGATCTGGTGGTGGCGGGACGAGACGCTCGACCAGACCATAGAATGCGTCGTTGCCACATTTAATCGCCTCGCAGGCCTGACCTTATTGTGGAGTCCATGGTACCGCAGTTATCACTCCTTTGCCGACTGTGATCGCGCAGCAGTAAAGCTTACAAATAACCCCGAACTCATCAGGAAGGAATTTGAGTTCCAGCGCGAAGAATACAAGGTAAGCGCACAGTACGGATACTTTCTGCGCGCCTTCGCAGGTCCGGAAAAAGGTAAGAGGATGGAGAAGTCGGAGTTCTACGTTAGCTCGTGCCATTTACCACCCAACAGTGGATACAACAATGTTCGTATCGAACTGCCAACTTTGGGGCCTCAGGCGGAAGAACTTCGCAAAACCGATCTGCTAGCATCCGCAGTTAGTGTATTAATCGATATCTGGAATCCCGATTCCATGATGGTGGGGGATATGATGAAGGTGATGGTGGAACGGCCATGGCCAAACGGACCTTTCTTAGGGTGGATCAATTATCTGTCTCGTCGTGTGGCTAGCGTTAGCGAACTTCCGGAAGGCTGGCAATGGTGGGGCGGCGCAAAGGATCGTCAGATATTTATTCATGAGGGTGGCATGCCGTCACCTGATAATCCGGATCATATGGCGGCGTTTGCTGGTTTGAGTAAGAATATCCGGTGGGAACTCCATCCTGAAGGAATAGTGGCGAAACCTATTACCAAATCCTATGGAGGTGGGGAAGGTATGCAGTCCAAAGACAGTCCTCAGGGTCCGAGGCGGTTAAAACTCAAGTTTGCGCCGACACCGGAAAATGCCGTCCATTATGCCAATCAGATTATCAAAGCCGCCAAAGCCCTAGACGGAATAGATTTGGATTTTTCAGTTGCCAGCCTCAAGCAAGTGGACCAGTTAATAGAGAAACTACGCGTTGAAGGTGCATCAGTGGAGCAGGTGGGCGAAACACTTGTTTGTTTTGGCTGTTACGTTGGTGAGGTATTCGTGAAGAATGCACGAGGTAAATGGAAGGAGGTTGTTGGAACTGCGACTGGAGAATTGGCCGGGTTTCCATTGGTGATCGAATTAGAAAATGGAAATTGGTGCAACCCGATTGGGCGAGTATTTAAGCGATTAGCAATCGGAAGCACAGAGGAATTGGTTTACTTTTACCACGTTTTCGCCGAGGGTACGTAGCGTTAAAAAACTAGAAGGGTCGCCATCGCCGGCCCGGAAGCTTCTCGACACTGTGACCGTCCGGTGGTCAACGCGCTCACGCAATTGCCCACGGTAAATCCACCGACCCGGACGGCGATCCCTTGCGCTTTTCCGCGGTGTCGGGACCTCCGGGCATGGGCTTGACGGATTACGCCCGCGGTCCGATCAGCATCATCGTCAGCGCGGAAGAGTGGGAAGAGTATGGGAAGAGTGTCAGGCACCGTTTTTCTCAGGCATCGTTTTCGTAGAAAGGGAAATCAGGCTGCCGGAGGGAGGGGGAAGTAATGGATCGGTCAGATTTTTGTTGATTCGGAAAGATGGCGCGGTATTCTGGCCGCATGGGAAGGGCTTTGCGAGCGGCGGCAGGCGGGATGATTTATCACGTCTTGAATCGGGCGAACGCTCGGCGGCCGTTTTTCGATTCCGCAACGGACTTTGCGGCTTTCGAACAGGTTCTCAGCGAGGCTCAGCAGGAGTATCCCGTGCCTCTCCTGGCCTTTTGCGTCATGCCCAATCACTGGCATCTGGTCTTGGCGCCGCGGAAGGATGGCGAGCTGTCGCGCTTTACCGGCTGGCTAACGCTGACGCACACGCAGCGCTGGCACGCCGAGCGCGGCAGCCGGGGGAAGCGGACACTTGTATCAGGGCCGATTTAAATCCTTTCCCGTTGAAGAAGATGAGCACTTGTTAATGGTGTGCCGCTACGTGGAACGCAATGCCCTTCGGGCGGGATTGGTCAGACGGGCGGAGGATTGGCGGTGGTCGAGTTTGTGGCGGCGGGCTCATCCCGAAGCGGAGCCTTATATACTGCTCGGCGATTGGCCCGTGAGGCGTCCGGCGAACTGGCTGGAGTGGGTCAATGCGCCTCAGACCCGCGTCGAGGAGGAAGCACTGCGCCGGTGCATGCGGCGAGGTCAACCTCTCGGCAGCGACAGATGGGTCCAGGAAACGGTGCAACGCTTCGCCCTGGGCAGCACCATGCAGGTATCCGGTCGGCCTAGGAAGGCTCAAGCCCGCGGACCTTATCTTCCATTTGTAGAAGGCGGAGAAAACGGTGCCTGACACTCATCTGACTCATCTGACCGCCCAGCAGGACTCATCTGACCGCCCAGCAGGGGAAGGATTTGAGGTGGTTCTATGGTCGCAAGAAATTCCAACCGTTCACATTCCTCGTTGTTCTTGTACCATAGTCATTCACCAGGGTTGGCGATATGCTTGCAAGCGATATCATTCAGCAGCTCAACGAATATCGTCGTTGTTGTCCTTGCCTTGATGCTTGCTATCCGATCGATGTTCGGCTGTCGGTCTATCGCGACGAGCGACAGTGGGCGATCTTCATGGAGGCGCTCAGTTTTTGCCAACAACGAATCGGCCATGAAGCTTGTATGACGCAGCTATACTGCTTCGGAGACGATTTTCCGCCATCGTCCGCGTCATATTATTCGGAGTTGCACGTCACCAAAGAGGGTCCCAGTGGCCCGCTGTTCGATCCAAGCGATTTCATGCAACATCATGTATCATTGGCTGCGACCGACATGACCATCCGGGGCAAGGTCGTGCCCATCACGACAGATCCGGCAGAGTATGCGGCAGCCGGCATAAAACTAAAACATCCGGCCGCAGGACCGTGCCTGATCCCGGACTGCCCTGCGCGCCAGCGCAGTGTCGGTCGCCAAATCCTGGGCTACGAGCTGCTGCGCTTGATTGTGCCGCGCCACCGGCGTTTATTCTTCGCAACTGAGGCGGAGATCGTCGAACGGATCGGCGAGCCGATGCCGCTGCTGCTGAGGCTAAACGAATGGCGTCACCCCGATGGGATCGTCGAGGAGATGCTTGGGCAAAGCGAATCGTTTCAGATGATCGCTGACGTCATCGCAAACGATGACCCATTGCTTTATCAGCCCACGGTACCGCCCAATACGCACTGGAGCAACTGGCCGAACGCGGGGGATATTTGATCGTATCCCGTAAGGTGAAAAAACTCGAACGACGGTCTCGATACTCAAAAATGCGGTTGATAGTCGTCTTAGGGCAGACGAATCTCGGCTGAGGCAGGAGAGAAGAACCGGGGCAAGGGGGTTGGAAAGCGGC
>Ga0207114_1006_pt1 | contig 73344 bp, 59 predicted proteins | sample Alteio_BWMinHeat_70_FD_153560 | JGI IMG/M metagenome (GOLD analysis project Ga0207114, IMG submission 153560) | Enriched cells from forest soil in Barre Woods Harvard Forest LTER site, Petersham, Massachusetts, United States -... | ecosystem: Environmental > Terrestrial > Soil > Temperate forest >... | reverse complement strand
TCCTCCACCACTGGTATTCTCGGCGGAGTATCGGAAGTTCATGAACATCAATGATAGCCGTATGGTGCAATTTCTTTCGCTCGGTTTGCAGGTTCCTGCAGATCATCCGGATCGTAAGAAGTACTATTCCTTGACCTTCCGGCAAACAGAAGTAGACGCTTCGGACCTCGGTGAGATCACACTGATGAGTCCGGGAGATATTCTTGTTCTCTATACCGATGGAGTTTACGACGGCAGCGACAAGCAAGAGCGCGAGCTGCTGGAAGCGATTATGCGCGAACACTATCGACAGCCGGCCAGGGACATCTGTAATGCGTTGCTGGATCATGCAATAAAGCAAGATGAGGTGCTCCGCCAAAACGGCGAAGTGGACATGATCGACGACAAAACAGTGTTTATCATCAAACGACTTAACTAGCCCCAGTGTGTGGGAACACCGCTTCAGTAATCGACTACTACTGTGGCACGCCTCTTATCCAAACAACCATTCCGAAGGACAGCGTCCCATTTTCGCAGCTCACCCTGGATCTACTCAGTGCCGTCATAAGGTGACGGCCGCCGGCATCGGAATAGGCCTAGAGTTACTTCCTGTGTCCCTGGCTACGAACGAGCCATTCAGAAGGAGACATTCCTACACGTTGCGTAAAGACTCGCGTCAGAGCTGTCGCATTCGCATATCCCACGGCGGATGCGATCAGCTTCAGCGAGTTGCGCTTTCGCAACATCGTCTGGGCGACTCCGAGGCGCCAGTCCGTCAGGTAATCAAATGGCGTCATGCCGACGATCTTGCGAAAGTGGGCGGCGAAGCGTGCGCGGGACATACCAGCGCATTGAGCCAGTTGTTCCAGTGACCAGGCAGTCTCAGGGTGTTTGTGCATGCCCTCGATCGCCTTGCCCAGCCGTTCATCGGCGAGCCCCAACAAGACACCACTATCGACCAGGTGTGAATTTATGGCTGAGCGGATGAGAAGCACGAGGACGTATTCGAAGAGGCGATCGACGGCAGTCTGCCGGCCGGGGAGGTCGGAAGCAGCTTCGGAGAACAGGAGATCGAGGGCCGGGGCAAGCTCTGGAAGCGCGTCCAGAGGAACGACGAATGGCTCTGGGAATGAGGCGATAAGGGGATTCAACACTCCGACGCCGAATTCGACGGTCGCGCAGACGAGGTCGGCGCCCTCTTCTTCTGAGCCATGAACACGGTGTAGGTGGGGACGGGGAAAGAACAGGATGCTTGGAGTGTCGAGGACCAGCTGACGAGCGTTGGGGTGAGTGACCGTCAAGGTTCCTTTTCGGAGCACATGAAGATAACCGGCCTGCTCGTCGAGCTTGGGAGAGATGCCACAGAGCTGTCCTGAGTAAAACATCCGGGCGGAGAGGGAGAATCGTTCGAAGAAGGGGGCCAGGGGATCCATGCGAGACTATAAGGTATATCAGCGATATTCTACGTCGCACTGCGTACCATCTTATCTTCGGGAAATGCTTTCCGCGCGGGAGGCAGAAGAGCCGCCGGAGATTGGAGAACACATTGGATCGCGACGACGTAGTCTTTATCGAACAAGTTGAACGCCCGGTGGCGATTGCAGTTGAGAACACGTTGGAGTACGAAAAGGCGACAAAGGATCGAGATCGAGAGAGGAAACAGAGGCTTTATTTTGAAGAGAAAGTTCGCGCCGAGTTTGCGGAAATCATAGGAAGCAGCCCCGCGCTGAAGACCGCGTTGGAACTGGTGTCCATAGTGGCGCCTACAGATTCAAGCGTGCTGATCATGGGCGAGACGGGAACCGGGAAAGAACTTATCGCGCGCGCAATTCATAATCTGAGCAGTCGCCCGGGGCGCTCCTTTGTCAAATTGAATTGCGCTGCGATTCCGCTTGGACTCCTCGAAAGTGAGTTGTTCGGACACGAAAAGGGAGCATTCACTGGAGCGATTGCACAAAAAACAGGACGCTTTGAGCTCGCGAACAAGGGAACGCTCTTTCTTGATGAAGTCGGTGACATCCCTCTGGAACTTCAAGCGAAATTGTTACGCGTCCTACAAGAGCAGGAGTTTGAGCGACTCGGTAGCAACCATACTCATAAAGTTGACGTCCGCCTGATCGCAGCCACACACCGTGATCTGCCTGCCATGGTAAAGCAGACGACGTTTCGCGAAGATCTCTATTACCGGTTGAAGGTGTTCCCGATTCACGTTCCAGCCTTACGACAGCGAACGGAGGATATTCCGAGGCTGGTTCGACATTTCGTGGAACGTTTCGCCCGCCGCATGAACAAGAAAATCGATGCTATTCCCTCAGAGACGATGGATGCGCTCGTGCGATACCGTTGGCCAGGAAACGTTCGCGAATTGCAGAACTTCACCGAACGGGCAGTGATTCTCTCTCCTCACACGGTCTTGCGCGCGCCCACTTCCGAATTGGAGCCCTGCAGTGCTCCAAGGAAGTCAGATCTGCCGATGACGAGTCTCGAGGAACTGGAGAAGGATCATATCGTCCGTGCTCTCGAATTGAGTAGTTGGCTTGTGGGCGGCGCGCATGGCGCGGCTGCGCGGCTGGGAATCAAGCGCACCACCCTGACTTACAAAATGCACAAGCTTGGGATAGTCCGTCCATCCCCATCCCGACAGAAGAGGCCCAGCGAGAACGGAACAGGCCAAGTTTGACTACTCCGCCACCAGGGCCGGTCAAAGACCCCGAGAAACCGGCCCCGATGGAGGTGACGAAGATCAACGAGGAAAAGACGAGAATGCTCCTAGGGAGACCTTCAACCTTCGCTGCCCTCTCGATTTTGCTATGGAGCGAGTTGACCCCGCGCATAGTCTAACGCCCTCAGTGAGAGCAGGTAGTCATATCGGGCGTTCACAGCAGCGACCGCAGCCTGGGTACTTTGGAGTTGGGCCTGGCTCAACTCAACGATTGAACTCAACCCCAACTTGTAACGGGTTTGCGCGAGGGCCAATGCCTGCGCCGTCTGATTGCGAAACTGGTCGGCCACGCCGATTCTCCTGAATGTCGTCTGAGCATTCAATAGCGCTATTCGTATATCCCTCGCAATCGTGTCCGAAAGGTCCTGAGCCTGTTTCTCCGTGGCCCGTTGTCGAAGGCGTGCTTCTTCAGTCTGCGCGTTTATACGAAAGCCAGTAAAAAAAGGCACCGAAAGATTGACGCCGCCAGCCGCATACCAATGAGGTACAAAGATGCCGTCGGGAGATACCGGAGTAATCCCTCCGACAGCGAGCGCAGAGATCGTTGGCAGGTGCTGTAACTCCTGGGCACGGGCAAACTTGTGGTAGGCCTGAGCATTCAGGTGCAGAGCCTGGAGGTCTGGCCTCTGCGTCTGTGCCGCAGCATTCAGTGTGGCGGAGCTGTCCGCCTCCGGAGGTGGCGGAGGGGCTGACGTCTGATCTTCCACCGCTTGGTAGAGCGTGTCAGGCGGAGCAGCAAGAACTGCAGCCAAGGCTGCACTTGCAGAAGCTACGGCATTCTCTGCGTCAAGTTGGAGGAGTTGGGCTTGCGACAGATCGGCGGAAGCGATATTCAAATCTAGATCGCTCTTCAATGCACTTTTGGTTAACGCCTGGATAAGGTTCTGGACATCGCCTCTGGCATGTACTGTTGCTTTGGCCACATCAAGCAGTGACTGTGCATCGAGCAAACGGTAAAAGGCTTCATCGGTCGCCAAGAGTACGTCCTGTTGAGTCGCTACCGTGGTCTGGTCTTGCGCCTTTTGCTGCAAACGGTTGGTGGCGACCAAGTCTCTTGTGTGGCCGAAATCAGTAATAAGCTGCGTCAGCGTACCGCCCGCACCGGCGTGGGTGTACAAGCGGGAGTTCGTGAGCCCACCGGAGCTTATTCGGCTTCCGTCTTCTGCTTTCTCAGCGGTGATAGCTCCGTAAATCTGCGGCAGCTCCCCCGACCTGGTCTCGCGCGTAACCTGGCCAGCCGCTAGTGCGAGCAGATGGCTTGCGGTAATGCGCGGGTTATTTTTGAGTGCGAGGTGTTCCGCTTCCGTCCGCGTGATCGGAGTAGTCGCAGTGCCAGGGTTCAGCAGCGGCTTTAATTGCGTCCCAGCCCCTGGCGCCGACTGAGCGCCTGACGATGGAGGTAATTGTCCGGAGTCTTGTAGCAATTTAGAGAGCTCGAGAGGGGCTCGCGTCGGAAGCGGCGCGGGTGGTAGTCCCGATTCTTGCCGCTGTGCACAACAAGGCACTGATGCAATCAGAAGCAAAAGTAGGAGGTTTCGGATCATGCCGTGGCCTCCGATCCCTGTGCCGGATTCTCAGCTAGTTTGCGATCTTTGCGAGTCTCGATGCGGCGGTGAATCAGCAGATAGGCGCTTGGAACAAGAAATACCGTCACGATGCCTGAGACGGTAAGGCCTCCGAGAATCGCGCGGGTGAGAGGTGCGTATTGTTCGCTGCCTGCTTCCAGCGCAAGCGCCATCGGAATGAGCCCGAGAACGGTTGCGAGAGTGGTCATTAGAATCGGACGTAGACGCACCTTGCAAGCCGTAATGATTGCCTCTTCCAATTTCAGTCCCTTTTCACGAAGCTGACCGACAAACTCAACAATCAAGATGCTGTCTGATACGACGATCCCGGTCATCATCAGCACTCCCATGAGACTCATGATGTTCAAGGTAGTATGTGTTGCCAAAAGGAAGAGAATAACCCCCGAGATGCCGGGCGGAATTGCCAGGAGGATAATGAGCGGATCAACGAAGGACGCGAACTGCGCCATCAGAATAAGGAATACAAGCACGATAGAGAGGATCAAGCCGACAGCGAACGACTTGAATGACTCATTCATATTGTTGACTGAGCCACGAACCGTCAGCACGGTTCCGTGCGGGGGATGAACGCCTTTGACGATGCTGTTCACCTCTTTCCCTATGGCCGAGAGGTCTTCGGCCTTTGGCATCACGTAAACATCAAAGATCCGGCGCAGTTGATAGTGGTCGACTTCTGTCGGCGTATTGATCGACTTGATCGAGGCGACTGTTTCAAGCGGCGTTGTTGTCTTACCATCCGGCGAGCGCAATGGAATCTGCTTGAAGTCGTTAAGTGTCTGAACCTGTGTCTCCGGATATTGAACCGTCAGCATGTAGTCGTTCCCGGTCTTCGGGTCGATCCAATAACTCGGAGCAACCTGGCCATTTGAGGTCATAGCGGTGATAACGCTGTCGACGATCGTCTTCGGTGTCAACCCTTCGAGACTGGCCTGCTGCCGGTCAATGTTGAGTGCCAATCCGGGATAGTCAACGTCCTGCGGAATGAGAACGTCGCTCACCCCATGCAGCGCCCGCATCTTCTGCGCCAGTTGTTGCGCCACAACGTAACCGCCCTCCATGTCATTGCTACTAACCTGAATATCGAATGGCGCAGGAAGGCCCTGATTAACGATGGAATCGACTAAGCCGCCAGACTGAAAGTAGGTTTGGATTTCTGGTAGATCGGCAGCCAGTTTCGTTCGGACCTTTTGCATGTAAGCAAAGCTGCTAAGACTGTGATCCTCCTTCAAGCTGACCTGCACAAAGGCCGTGTGCATTCCAGAGTTTGGAGTGTAGATCGCTGAAAGATCGGGGGTAACACCGATGTTGGAGACAATCATATTCAGGTCTTTCGGCGCGATAACAGCCCTGACGTCATTCTCGACACGGGCGATGTATTGGTCCGTAAGTTCGATTCGGGTACCTGTGGGTGCCTTGACGCTGATGACAAATTGACCAGGGTCGGTGCGTGGGAAGTAGGCTCGGCCTAGAAATGGCGACAGAGCAAAGCTAAGCACCACAAAGATGGAAAAGGCAGCCACGACAAGCGCAGGCCTACCGAGGCAGAAGTGAATCGCACGATCGTAGCTTTTCTGTAACCATCCAAAACCTTGATTGAAGCGATAGACGATTGTGGCGAAGAGGTTTTTTTGACCGTGCCCCCCACGCATGTGTTGGGGGACGGGATCGCCCGGCTCTGCTGACTCATGTTCGTGGTCGTGCCCTGTATGTTTGATGAATCGCGAGCAGAAGAGCGGAACAACCGTCATCGCTACTACATACGAGCAAAAAAGAGCGATAACGACCGCAAGCGCAAGCGCGGTGAATAGGTATTTGCTGACTCCCGTAAGCAATACCACCGGGAAGAATACGATTGCCGTGCTGAAGGTCGCCGCCAGGACCGCAAGTTGTACCTCCTTGCCACCCTCTTGTGAAGCCTTCACGCTGTCTGAACCCATCTCGAAATGCCGGAAGATATTTTCGAGTACGACGACGGAGTTGTCGATCAGGCGCGATAGCACAAGGGCCATGCCGCCCAGAACCATCGTATTGATCGAGTTGCCAAAGAAACTCAGGATTAGAAAGGTGGCGATACAGGAGATTGGGATGGACAGCAACACGGCGATCGTCGCACGAATGTTCCCGAGAAAGAGAAGGATCATGATGCCAGTTAGACAAAGGCCGATCGCCCCCTCGGTGATGACATTCTTGATTGCAGTCTTGACGAATACAGATTGGTCGAATACGACGTTTGTTTTCAATTGCTGCGGAATGTCGAGCAGGTGCGCGGTGGCTTCGCGGATACCGTCGACGATGGTGATGGTATTCGAGCCGCCGCCCTGCTTCAGAACGGGGATATAAACGGAGTGTTGCCCGTCGACGCGCACGATGTTGGTCTGGAGTTGTCCCGCATCAACTGCATGGCCGACATCACCAACGAGAATGGAGGCGTTGCCAACGGTCTTGAGCGGAATGCTGTTGACGGCGTCAGGGGTAGGCACCTGACTATTGGCATAAATGTTGTAGTCCTTCGGCCCAATGCGGACATCGCCAGCTGGCAGGATGAGGTTGGACTCGTTAATCGCATGAACCACATCCATGACACCTAGCTGCGAGGCTTGCAACTTGAGCGGATCAACGTACACCATGATCTGCCGATAGGTTCCCCCATAGGGCTGAGGTACGGAAGCTCCTGGGACGTTCGCCACCTGATTTCGCACGCTGAACTGGGCCGCGTCCTTGAGCGCAGTCTGGTTCATGCCAGCGCCCTTCAAGGTAATGAGGCAGACTGGCAGATTCGAGGCGTCGAAACTCAGCACGACGGGCGGAAGCGTTCCGGGTGGAAGCCTGCGGAGGTTTGCCATCGCAAGATTCGAGATGCTGCTCACGGCGGCATTGGGATCGGTTCCCGGCTGGAAGAATATCTTAATGAGGCTGACGCCAGACATCGAGCGCGACTCAATGTGATTGATGTTGCTGCCAAGGGTGAAGAAACGCTCGTCACTATCCGTGATGTCGGATTCAATCTGCTGGGGCGGCATACCCGCGTAGAAAGTTGCCACAACAACGACAGGTATCTTTACTGGCGGAAAGAGATCGACTGGCATACTGGTGATGGCAGCCACTCCGACAACGATGACAACCATGCACGCCATAAGGATGAAGAATGGGTATCGAATCGCAAAGAAGGACATGGTTTACTGGTCCCCCTTCTGGTTCTCTTTTTGGTAGTTCGCAAGATTCTCGGAAACGGGATGGGGGGTCACTTCCTGGCCTGCCTGAAGCGTCGATTGTCCGCCGATGATGACGCGATCGCCATCTTGGAGACCAGAGGCGATCTCCTGGGAATTTGAGCCGCCGATGCCAAGTACGACTAGCCGTTTGAGTACATGGTTTGTTGCATCAACGAGCAAGACAGAAGGCTGGTCGCCCTGGATGATCGCGCTTGCCGGAACAATCAAAGCATTGTTCTTTTGTTCAAGATTGAACGTCACGTCGGCATACATGCCCGGAGTCAGCAAGAGGCTGGGGTTATTCACATCCACTTCAGTCAACATCGTCCTCGTAGCATTCGACACGTCGCGTGTGAAGCGAACGACGGTTCCTGGGAACTGTTGTCCCGTTGCCTGTACATGTACTGAAACCACAGAACCCACATGAACGAGAGGCACGTCGCGCTCAGGGATAGGCATACGAAGACGCAGCACGTCGCTCTGCGCGAGCCGCACTACAGCCTGGTTGAGTCCCTCTGCCGTTCCAGCCGGGATGAGCGCTCCCGTATCCGCGTAGCGCATGGTGACTACGCCGTTATAGGGCGCGGTGATGGTCGCATACTGCTCCATACTACTGACTCGCAGATTCTCCGCCCGCGAGACCCCAAGCTGTCCTTGAGCCGCTGCCACAGCGGCCTTTGCGGCCTCAACCTGCGAAGCCGCACTTTGATCCTTGGCAAGAGCATCGTCGACTTCCTGGGCTGCTACGAGACCGGGTTGTTGATCCGATGCCTGCTTCAACCGGATGTAGTTTTCATGCACCGCCCTATAGGTGGCTTGGTCACGAGCTACCTCGCTTTGTAGACGCTGGATGTTCTGCTGGGTCTGAGTGATACCGGCCTGAGCGCCTGCTACCTCAGCTTGTAACTCCGGGACTTCGAGCACAGCCAGCGTCTGTCCTTGACGTACCCGGTCGCCGATATCGACGTAGATATGCCGTATGTAACCAGACACCTTGCCATGGACGTCGATCTCCTGAAATGGCTGAAAAACGCCGGCCACCGTCAATTGATTTGCGATGAAGCCTGTGTGTGCCGTAGCGGTCGCGACGACCGGAGGGGCAGAAGCTGTTTCTGCATTCCCATCACCGGTGTGATGACTATGCAGAAAATAAACGAGAGACAGAACTGCAATGACGCAACAGACTGCAATGAATAAGCGCCGAGAGCGCATGAGAAACCTTTCTTCCGAGCGGAGTTCTTTGCCTATGAAGGGCCGCTGGAAGATGGATTCCAGCAGTTACCGAAACAAGCGGTAGCTGCGGACTGGAGGAGGTCGAAGATGCAGAACTGGCGCAGCTTTAAGAGGGGCCAAAGGGCAGATCATCCCATTCGGGATGATCTGCCCTTGGATTACGAGGACTAATTCTCTGGATATCGAGAAGAGATGGATTGGAAACCCGGCGAGCAAAGCTCTATGACCGTCAACTACAAGGTCAACTTGGCTCTTTGCGTTGTCACTCGTAAGCTTACAAAGTTTTGCCGGCGCCGCGCTGCCAGGAGGATTGTTCTGATAGAGGGAGAGTTTGTAAGAGGTGCCCCAAGCAAAGACCGAACAAGCGAGCAGCAGAATGAGCAAACTACCAGGAGACCAAAGTCCTCGTCTTCCGTTGAGAGGGACGGCCCGCCGATTGTGATTTGCTAAAGCCAAGCTTGATGCTCTCCGTTTGTAGAAATTCCGTCTGCACTTGCCAAATTGGATTCGTATGCGCTGAAAATCGATGCCCAATTGAGCATCGGTCTGATCCGCCGACCTGGCACCCTGAATAATCTCAACTAATGTGGAACGTCGTATCGCGTAACTCTGACTATTTCACTTGCCCACCTGAAAAAAGTGATGTGTCACCATGCTCCTCGCGAGTAAGACACTGTTAAAGGAACTTTGCTGTTGGTCTGACTAAAGGGGAGTCATGCTGCAGCATTCGTCACCTCCGATGCACTTCCGATATGGGAAGCCGGACGTTACGTATATAACGCTCCACAGACAATCGGCATTTCTGCCTTGTCCTTTTCTCACCTAGACTTAAGCGGAGGTTACTTCTGCGTCCGGAAGTGCCGACGGAGAGTAATTACGAGAGCGATGGTGGGGGAAGGTTCAGAGAGTAGATGCCGTGCAAATAGAGTTTGCCCGGATGTGAAAGGCCAATCTTGGCCTCTTGAGCCACCGATTGAAGAACTGGAACTACCAACAAGAAGCTGAAAATCAGGGCGAGCGTCGGAGCGGGCGAGTGGTTGGGAGTCGTGTCTCTCTGCTCCAAGGCCCTCAAAACCCTCGATGAGTGCTTCTCAGTCGAGAGCTTCGCGATCAGAGGCTTTTGAACTGAGGCGGGTTTGTACAGTTCGAGCTTCGCCTGAAGTCCCCAACTGAAGACAGCGAACATGAGAAACAGGAGTGCCACATTGCAAGCGAAAGAAACGAATGATCGTACTTTCAAAAGCATGATGCGACTCCAGAATTACCGCATTTCGCTAACTGATCGATATACACCAAGTTGATTTTATCACTTCGTCCAATGCCGGAGAGTGGCTGCAGGACTAACTTGCGGGTCGCAGACTACTCCCTAGAAGCTCTTCTGGCTCCGGCCGTCGGTGGTACAGACATCCTGAAGTTCTCTCCGCAATACGCGCGTCGTTGTTCTGCTAATAATATGCATGACTGAGACACTTGAAATTAAATGTTGCGCCACGACAGAACCACCAGATACTCGTTCGCACCGCAGAAAGTAACGATCCGATGAGACCACTTGTCATGAGACCGCTATCAGCTTGTGTTGTTATTCTCCTCTTTGCATCTACGCATCTGAACGTGGCCGCCAATCGTGCCGAACCCGGCAAACCGATGGCCCTTCAGTGCGATTCACTTGAAAGACCCCTCGGGGACGACACAAAACAGCCTCTCTTTTCGTGGAAGCTGCAGGACGGCCGCATGGGCGCAAAACAGACTGCCTACAGAATTCTGATGGTGAGTTCTCCGAAGCTGCTGGAGAATGGTCGATCCGATGTCTGGGATAGCGGACGCGTGGAATCGGACCGCTCTGTAGATGTTTCTTACGGCGGACCGCAGCTAGTGCCGGAGACACGGTATTACTGGCGCGTACAAGTCTGGGACATGAATGGGAGAGCCTATCCTCTCAGCGATGTGAGCTGGTGGGAGACGGGTCTGTTGGATCGATCGAGCTGGACGGCGAAATGGATTGGCTACGAAGATGCCGAGCAGGAAAGTGTGCGCGCGGCGCAGGCGGAGTGGATAACAAATCCACCTATTCCCGGCGAGGCAGGAAAAGGACAGACGAGGCATGACTTTCGTTTGACGTTCGATGTGCAACAACAAATAAAACACGCAGAACTTTACGTCACGGGCGAAGACACGCCTGCTGCATGGGTTAACGGTTCCCAGGTTGCGAAGGCACAGCCACAGCCGGCGTGGGGTCGCACCCCGTGGAGAACATATACCCGGGCGGAAGTGACCGACGAATTACACCAGGGTAAAAATCTCCTTGCCGTCGAAATAACGCGCTTTGGTGGGGGAAACCAAAGCCAGACACCTATGAGTGCGACCTTGTATCTGGCGATGGCAGACGGCAGCACCAAGGTATTAAAAACCGGAACGCCTGAATGGAAGACGCAGTTCAATGCACCGGATCATTGGTATACCGCGAACTATGATGATGCTGAGTGGGCCCATGCCATTCAATATGCGCCGGACAAAGACGCGTTTGGCGGACAGGATAAGCTCGGGAGTCCGGTGCCGACTGCCGCAGTTGCAGCACTGAGGCAGAGTTTCCGGCTCCCGAAGGGAGTGGCATCCGCGAGGCTCTATGCCACTGCGCTTGGAGCATACAAATTCAGCCTGAACGGCAAGCCGGTTGGAGATCAGGTCCTTGCCCCCGGATGGACAGACTACCGGCAGCGTGTGACATATCAGGTTTATGACGTGACGGCACTCGTGCAACCAGGAGACAACGCCGTTGGAGTTTATCTTGCCCCAGGGTGGTACTCGACCCCGCTTGAATGGATCGGCCAGGGCAATAACTATGGCGATACCCCGAATGCACTGAAGGCACAGCTCAGAATCACATACACCGACGGAACTGTGGATTGGATCGCAACGGATGAGTCGTGGAAGGCAGATATTTCGCCCATAACATCCGCAGAAATCTATAACGGTGAGACGTACGACGCCCGACGACTACAAGCAGGTTGGGACACAGCCTCTTTCTCAGATACAAAATGGCACCCGGTCTCTTTGATTCATCCACACGAACCCGAGATCGTGTGGCAATCATTTCAGCCGATTCGCGCCGCACAGCTTCTCCAGGCGAAATCGATGATAAACCCGCGGCCGGGCGTCTTTATTTACGACTTTGGCCAGAACTTCGCAGGTGTCCCCAGAATTCGAGTAGAGGGAAAAGCAGGAACCGATGTGCGGCTGCGCTTTGGCGAGTTGCTGAATCCCGATGGAACCCTATACGTAGAAAATCTTAGGAATGCTAAAGCGACAGACCATTACATCCTGGCGGGGAAGGGCGTGGAAGCATATCAGCCCTCCTTTACCTTTCACGGGTTTCGCTACATGGAGATATCCGGACTAACCGATGCTCCAAGCCTCAGCGCAGTGCAGGCCGTGGCGCTAAATACAGATGCTCCGCCCACAGTACGGTTGAAGACGGGCAATGAGATGGTGAATCACCTCTGGAGCAACATCCTCTGGGGCCAGCGCTCCAATTTTCTGAGCGTCCCAACTGACTGCCCACAACGAGATGAGCGCCTGGGATGGGCTGCCGATGCACAGGTATTCTGGCGCACCGCGGCCTTCAATATGGACCTCACAGCCTTCTCGCGCAAATACACCACCGATCTCCGAGGAACGCAGGCAGGAACTGCGATGTACGGTATCTACGCGCCAGGTACGGGTAAACCGAACCCTGGCTTTGGACCAGGCTGGAGCGACGCTGGAGTCATCGTTCCCTGGACTTCCTGGATACAGAATGGAGATCAAAGCATCATCCGGCAGAACTGGGATGGTATGGCCAAATACCTCGCGGCGATTCTCGCAACGAACCCGGACTATATCTGGAAGAACAAGTCCGGCATTGCCTTTGGCGACTGGCTCGCTCCCGAGGGTCCCACTTCTGAGGAACTTCTGGCAACCGCATACTGGGCATATGACGTACGGCTGATGCAGCAGATGGCCCGCGCCATCGGGAAAAACGACGATGAACAAATGTACGCGGATCTATTCGAGAAGATTAAGGCTGCGTTCATTCATGCGTACGTTCGTCCAGATGGATTTGTCGGAGCAGAGATCCATCCGCAAGCAGGGACGGCCGAAGCGGGAACGAAGCAGCCTGTACAGCCTGTAGAAACACAGACCGGTTACGTTCTGGCGTTACACATGAACTTGCTGCCCGATCGGTTGCGTTCGCAGGCAGCCGACCGATTGGTTGGCCGGATTGCGGCGAATGGCTGGAAACTCGGGACAGGTTTTCTCGGGACACCGTACCTTCTGGAAGTGCTCACTGACACAGGGCATGCAGATACTGCTTACCGGCTATTGCTCAACACAGAATATCCCTCGTGGGGATACATGGTGGAGCATGACGCCACAACCATGTGGGAGCGATGGAATGGCAATAAAATGATCGGCGATCCCGGCATGAATTCATTCAACCACTATGCCTATGGGGCAGTTGGAGAGTGGCTTTACCGCTATGCTGCTGGGATCGATGCGACAGCCACGGACGCTGGGCTTCACACGATCATGCTCCATTTGAACTTCGATGCGCGGCTGGGCAATCTGGAGTTCTCCTATGAATCTCGCTATGGCACGATCCAATCTCAATGGATAGTAAAAGGGCTCAGCGCAAAATGGAACGTAACCATCCCTCCGAATACTCGCGCGCAGATATCGCTGCCGGTTCCGGAGGCTGAGAGCGGTGTGATTAATGGAAAGCCGCTATTGAAGAGTCCCCTTGTGAGGGAGGTAGCGGACGGTCAGGGCCTCAATTCCTATGAACTCTCCGCGGGAACATACGTTATCACTGTAGAACTGCCGCCGCCCTCTTAAAGAATGTGCCGCACTTCGCGCCCGTCAATGCACCTCCGGAAAAACAGCGCAACGCCAATGCGAAATCATCTTGGGGGCGCGTTCAACTCGTCGATCGCGCGCTTCAACTGTTCGAGCTTCTGTCCAGCCTCACCCAGCTTGCCTTCCGCGGTCAGGCGTTGGTAGTCAGCGAGGTCTTTGGCGGCTTCCGCGATGAGCGCACTGCGATCCTCTGCCGGGGCGTGCACCGGTTCCGCAGGTGCTGCAGCGGCGCTCGTCGATGAGGCCGTTCCGCCGAAAAGTCCTGCCATTGCAGACTCGAAGGTTGGTCCGTAGGCGAGCCGGTCCTGCAGAGCCAGCACAACGAGGCGCAACTCCGGCATCGGGCTCCGCTCGGCCTGCAGGTAAATCGGCTCCGCATACAGCAATGCCTTGCCAGTCGGAATCACAAGCAAATTGCCTCGCCGCACATGGGACCCCTGCTGATTCCACAGCGTCAACTGTCCTGAGAGCTGCGCGTTCTGATCGATCCGCGCCTCAACCTGCAGAGGGCCATCAATGAGCCTTGTTTTGGGAAAGTTGTAGACCACCGCCGTTCCGTAGTGCGGGCCATCGCTGCGTCCGGCAATCCATCCAATCAGGTTGTTCCGGTTGGCCGGTGTGAACGGCAGGATATTTACGAACTCCATTCCCGTTTCACCCGGCAGCTTCATCAGCACGAAATTCGGCTCCATCGATTCGGTGGTCTGCTCGCCACTCTCGTTCAGGCCGACTTCCGTCGCGGGCGTCCACAGATCCTCGCGGTTGTAGAACATCTCCGGATCGGTCATGTGATAGAGGCCGTAAACTTCCGCCTGCAATTTGAGCAACAATTCCGAATAGCGCATATGTTTACGCAATGTTGGCGGCATCGAGGTCGCATCCTTGAACAGGTTCGGAAAGACGCGGTGGTACGCCGCGATGATCGGATCCTCTGGGTCAAATACGTAAAACGTCGTCGTCCCATCATAGGCATCAATCACTACCTTCACGCTGTCCCGCGCGTAGTTGATCAGGGTGCCATTGAAAGCGTAATGCCGCGAGTATGGATAGCTCTCTGAGGTTGTGAAAGCGTCCATGACCCACGACAACCTGCCATCGTCGCCGACCACGATGTATGGATCCGAACTGTAGGTGAGGAACGGCGCTAACGCTGACACCCTGGCCTCTATGTTGCGCCGCATCAGCAAGCGGCTATCCTTGTTGACGTCATCGCTGAAAGGTAGCTTTGCGAGATCGTCGCGATCGAACGCAATGATGGTGCGGCGCAGGATTCCTCCGAGAACAATGCCGCCATTGCCCTCGTAAGACGTGAGGCTGTTGGTCTGGCCTTGCGGGTAGTTGAACTCCTTCTGCCGCGTCTTCACGTACACGTCGGTGTTAGTCAGTTCGCCGAAGTAGATCTCTGGACGCGTCACGGTGAGACTGTGCACTGTGCTCTGGACGGGCATGTTGCTCAAAATCAGCGTTGGCAGCCCTTCCGACGTGAACCCGTTTACCGGGTTCATCGTGACACCGTATCCGTGTGTGTAGATTAGTTTTTCGTTGATCCAGTTACGACTGCTCTCCGGAAGCTTGTCGACGTTTAGCTCGCGCGTAGCGAGCATCATCTGGCGAATTGTGCCGTCAATTTCATAGCGGTCAATATCGATATCGGGAAAGTCGTAATACGTACGAATTTCCTGAATCTGGCGCAACGTATCCTGCAGGGCACGCCAATCCCACAGCCGGATGTTCTGGAGTGTGGCCTGATTGTTCGCCGCGTCGGCAGCCTCCACGGTGGCTTCTGCGGAAAACTCCCGCTGCGATACCCAGTCTAATCCAAAGGCTTGCCGGGTCAGCTCGATGTCGTAACCGATGTAGGGTTGTTCCTTGACCAGTTCGTTCGGTTTGACGATGAAACTGCCGACGTACCAACCAAATACATGAAGGGCCAGATAACAAACCGCGGCCGGAACGATCGCTGCGACAAGCCAGCGCCCGCGTGGTGCCGACACGGCACTGACGGCTGCGATCACCGCGCCGAGAAGGAGCGCCATGCAGACGACAAGCATGCCTGTAAGTGTGACGTGCGCGTCCGTGTAGGTCGCTCCGGAAAAGACTGTATGATCGGCCAACAGCAGCTCGAACCGGCTGACATACATCCGCATTGCGAGGATCAACAACAGGAACGCAAACGCGACGGAAATCCCGCGCCATGGCGATGGGACATATCTGTCCCGTCGTACCCCAAGCGCACGGGTACCGCCTCCGATGAGGAAGAAGAAAATGGCAATCGCCAGGATAATTATGGCCAGCGTCGTCAGCCAGTCAGCCATGAGCTGCCAGGCGGGCAGGGTAAACAGATAGAAGTTCAGGGGCTTGCTGAAGATCGGATCCACCACCACACCTGTGATAGGCGGTGCGTACCAATAGCGCGCCAGTGTCGGCCACTCCGTTGCCATGCTGGCGCCAGTCACAATGGCAATGAGCAGCGAGGCGCAGAGTGCAATGAAGCGCAGTACGGGCTCAACCCGCAATTCCATCGGCCGGCCACCGAGAAAGATCGTGCGACTTCTCGGTAAGTCGCCGAGGTGCGCCCGCTTCAAACCCAGGAATGTTCCGTACAGAATGAGAAACGAGACCGTGCCAAAGGCCGCGAAGACCACCCACTGAATGCCCAGCATTTTCCGGAACACGTCTCCGTATCCGAGCGAGGCGAACCATAGCCCATCAACGTAATACGACAGCACTGCCCTGCCGGCGAAGATAACGACCGCGAGAAGGGCTAGAAGCAAGAGGAAGCGGCGGCGACGCGATGGCCGCCGCCACACGATGGTCTCGGGCACTACTCTAACCCCCTGTTCACCGGCATCTCTATTCTTGGAAAGCCAACCAGTGCGGGTGGTCATCCCCGGAGTACGGCATACGGCACTCGAATTGTACAGCCGCGGCTTCGATAGAAGAAGGAAACCGGGTGCCCAGTTTGAAGTTCCTAAGGTCAAAAACAAAATTCCGGTTCAATGCTGAATCTTCATGCAGGCAGTCGCTTCAGCATCTCGCGTGCACTCCGGAACCACGGCCGCTCCCGGCGGCGCAGGTATTCCGGCATCGACGGCCTCTTATCGAGAACCTTTTGCGCCCATTCGCGAGCTTCGGCGTTGCGTCCCTCGGACGCCAGCAGACCCGCGAAATTTAAGTACGTCTCCGACGAGGTCGACGTGATGGTTACGCGCCGGAAGAGTGCTTCGGCTTTTTCTTTCTGCCCCGTCTGCGCGTAGGCGTGGGCAAGCAATCCAGCCGCGCGCAGAAAATCGTAGTCGGCGTCTTCGCTGACCACTCGTTCCAGGTCAGGTAACGCGGCTGCAGCATCGCCTAACAGAAGAGCGCAAACGCCACGCCGATAAAACGGATCGAGCGTATCAGCGCGAGCGGCAATGGCCTTGTCGAACGCGGCTCGTGCCAACTGGAGCCTGCCGTCGTCCATGTAAAGGTCGCCGAGTTCTTCGTAATTCCCCGCCGACGGATTATCTCGAACCGCCATTTCGAGTTCGCCAATGCGCTTGCGGCGCGGAAAAACCTTGAAGGACTGGCGAAGCAGTCCAACGTCGGGAAGCACCTCGACGAAGATATAGATGAGTGCGCCGAGCGGACCGAGAAAGAGGATGATGAAAATCCAATACGTATCCGGCCGTCGCCGGATGAAGTGGACGATTGCCAATCCTTGCAGCAGCAAACCCCATGGATATAGCAGATGGCTCAGGAATCCCATGCGATATTGATCTCAGCGTCAGGTTAACATTTGTGAGAAAGAGAAGAATGACGCTTCTGCAACTGCTCCTGAAACCGCTCCAGCGCCTATTCGACCATCGTCGGCTTTGAGATTCGTTCAGTCAGTCCCGCGATGAGCTGCGCCTCTAGTCGATCCTCCCGGATCATCAGGCCATTCGAGCCTGTGCCCTTAGTGCCGGTGGCTGGGACATCCATACTTCACATCTCTGCGCTTCGTGGGCCGGAGCGCCTTATGAAATGAACTCTTTTTCATAAAAACCAAAGCTATTTACATAGTTCTTGACAAAGATATGTGTCCGTGGGTTAAATTTCTGGCCAACCTACTAAATCGCTTTAGCGACTAAGAAACTGCGCGCGGCTCACAAGCACAGCACGCGGGAAAAGACAGCAACAGGACGACCATCTGGAGGCAAGATGACTACAAAAAATTCGGTATATGTATGGTTTGCAAGGAGCAGAGCTCTATGGCTAGGGTGTGCCAGAGGAGTGATGTCCATAGCAGTATTGCTGATGTTCCTGCCAATGATGCATGCACAGGTAACAGCAACCTTAAGCGGCACGGTGACGGACACGTCAGGAAGTGTCATTCCCAACGCAAAGGTCACGTTGACGAACGACTCTACGGGAGAAGTACGCAACGTAGTCACCAACGTGGATGGCTACTTCGTTTATCCTGCGCTCCTTGCCGGCTCCTACTCCGTCAACGTCGAGGCGCCGGGCTTCAAAAGCCTGATACAGCACGGCATTACGCTGAATACAGGAGACGTGCGGAAGATCCCCAATCTAGCATTGGAAGTCGGCACAGCTCAGGAAACGGTTACGGTGCAGGCGAGCACGCAGATCATACCTGTGGAAGGCGGACAGCGTGCAGCAATCCTCGACAGCAAAGACATTCAGACCCTGGCACTGGGAAGCCGCGACTTATCGGAGTTGCTGAAGGTGCTTCCCGGCGTCACGACTGCCCCGAACGGCTTGAGCAACGGACCGATGTTCAACTTTACCCAGGTCAGCGTCGCCCAGAGCGCGGTTGGCAATGGACTCAACGCCAACGGCGTCCCAAATCGCGGTGGCTCAAGCCAGCTTCTTGACGGCGTGGATATCGACGATCCCGGCTGCAATTGCGGCTCCATCGCACTCGTGAACCCGGACATGACGCAGGAAGTCAGCGTGCAGACGTCGAACTTCGGCGCAGACGCTCCTTATGGTCCCGTCGTCATTAACACGACCAGCAAGTCCGGCGGTGATCAGTATCATGGCGAGGCCTATTTGTATGCCAGAAACGACGTTCTCAATGCGAATGACTGGCAAAGCAATCACACCACTCCGATCACGCCAAAAGGCGGTGCGTCCTACTATTACCCCGGCGGCAATTTCGGTGGGCCGGTGCCATTCACTCACGAAAAACTGCGTTTCTGGGGCGCTTACGAAAGGCTTCAACAGAACAACGGCAACACGAATGTCCTGACGTCCTTTATTCCTACGCCAGACATGATGTCCGGCAACTTTACGGCAACAGCGGCAAACAGTGCGTTCTGTCTGGGATCTTCCAACATCAATTCGACACAGACCAACGGCTGCAACGATCTGACTGGAACTGTATTGCCAGACGGCAGCGTGGTCGGACAGGGAAGCCGTCCTGCCGGCATGATTCCTTCGGCTTTCCTGGATCCTGGAGCAAAGGCGCTTTCCAGCTTCTGGCCCGCGGCGAACTCCAATCCAGCCACCACTCCCGGCAACTTCAATTACCGTCAGGTCATTCCTGGCACTCACAATGGCTGGCTGTATCGCCTGCGGGTGGACTACGACCTGAACCAGAGCAACAGCTTCTTCATCTCCTACCAGCAGGGATACGATCAGCAGCCTTCGCAGGGGAACGGCGCCCACATCTACTGGACCCCTGGAAATGCGATTCCTTATCCAGGTGGCGGCCTGCAAACCACGTCGTACTCTAAGGCGCTCGCCGGCCACTTTGTTCATATCTTCAGCCCAACACTGACAAACGAGGCCATCGCCAGTTGGGGATACGGCAATATCCCGGTTGCACCCCCTAAACTTTCAGCCGCATACAAGAGCACATTAGGGTATCCGTATGGGGGTGTCTTCGATAACGGCGCGAAGGTGATTCCCGCCTACAGTTCTCCGGGAAGCTTCACATTCCCTGACTTCTCCCAGGCGGACATCTTTGAATCCACGGGCAACGTGTACATCGTCCGGAAAGAGATACCATCTTTTGCGGACAACGTGACAAAATTGTGGCACACGCACACGATCAAAGCCGGCGTCTATGCGGCAAATACCGGGAATCTCCAGGGTGCGTTTGCAGTTACAGGCGGGTACAGCGGGACCTTCAACAGCTTCAGTTATGGCGGAACGCTTAAGCCCAACATCATTACGGGCCAGCGGGTTGGCTCGCCGAATAATCCTACTGCAAACTTCCTGATGGGGCTCACCACAAACTTTACGCAGGACAGCTCTGCGCCGAATAACGATTTGGCCTTTCAGAACCTGGCCTTTTATGGCGAAGACTCATGGAAAGCGACGAACCGTCTTACTCTGGAATACGGCGTTCGTTTGAGTCACATCGGACATTGGTATGACCGGCGAAAGAACGGCTTGGCTGTTTTCTTTCCTGACATGGTACAGTCAGACTTTGCCGCAGGGAAAACCAATCCTGGCGTGCGGTGGCATGGGATCGATCCCTCCGTCCCAAATAGCGGACAGCCCGATCGTTTTGTTTACGCGGATCCGCGCTTTGGGATTGCCTATGACCTGTATGGAACAGGGAAAACCATTTTTCGCGGCGGCTGGGGCATTTACCACTTCAGCGAGCAGACCAACTCCCCTACTGCCGCTTTAACGACTGCGGAGTCGGTGCAGACATACGGCCAACCGGGCAACACTGGCGCGTTCTTCTCCCAGATTTCACAATTGACAGCGCCGGGGGCGACGGGTGGGGTGTGCTGCAATGGCACAGTGAATGCGCTCGATCCTACCGATAACACCCAGCCGTATACGACTGCTTGGAACCTGACCGTCTCACAACAATTGCCATGGCAGTCCCTTCTGGAAATCGCCTATGTAGGAAATGATAGTGAGAACCTGGTGATGGGCGGTGAGAGCATCTCAGGGAGTGGCTTCACAGACTACACCAATCAAAACAAGATTCCTCTGGGAGGTTTTTTCCAACCTGATCCAGTGACCGGAAAGACCGCTACAAATCCTGAAGACGTGACAACGGTTGGGAACAAGACGGCTGATTACCGCCCGTTTGGCTATGCCTATGGTGACAACAACATCAACGTCAACCAAGGCGTCGGTTACGGCAATTATCACGGACTGCAAACGAGCTGGGTGAAGCGTAGTGCGCGCGCCAACCTCAACGTGAACTATACCTGGTCTAAAACCCTGGGCACGGGTCAACAGGTCAATCCGTTTGCGATCAGGCCTAACTATGGAGTCTCGGCCATTGACCGGCCTCAGGTGTTCAACTTTTCGGGCTCCTATGAGTTTGACAATGTCTTGACCGGGAGCAATAGGTTCGTTCGGGAAATCGCGAACGGCTGGACACTCTCCAACATCACTTCATGGCAGGCGGGCGGGAGCTTGCCTGCTCAATTCAACAACAACACCGGGAACTTCGCGATGAGCCTGCAGTATGCAACCATCAACGGAGCACCGATTCAAAATGATCCGACGAAGGCGGGCTATAATCCGCTGCCAGCGGGTGTTGGAACTGGCCTTAGCCAAGCCACGTATTACGGCACGAATGCGTCAATCGTTATCACGCCGAAGCTTACGTGCGATCCGAAATCCGGACTCGGGCCTCATCAACAGCTGACATACAGTTGCTTTGCTCCGCCGGCCATTGGAGCATTCGGTGGACAGAATTGGCCCTACCTTAGCATGCCTTCGCTGATCATCAGCGACCTGGCTGCTTATAAAACCTTCCACATAACAGAAAGGCACACTGTCCAGTTCCGTGCTTCGGCATTCAACTGGCTGAACCATCCTCTGCCCCAGTTCAGTGGACAAAGCCAGGTGTCTTTGCACTACAACGCCGATTATGCGAGCAAGGCCTTTACTCCCAACGTAACTGCCTACCCGAACTCGAATCCGAATAACTTCGGTGTTCTGGATCAGAAGTCCGGGACGCCCACACAAAGAGTTCTGGAACTGGCGATCAAATACCAGTTCTAGGCAGCTTGGCTTTCTTCTGCAAAGGCCGCACAGCTTCTACAGTGTGCGGCCTTTCACATATACTTCGACGTAAGTAACAAATGAATCCTTTCCTCGTGCAACGGCTGGTTGACGCTGGCAAAGCAACTCTTTTCGCAGCTCTTTGCGCTTCCTCGCTTTATGGGCAGACGAAAAACAGTGCAGTTGCGAAGTCCGTCCTGCAGCAGCACTACGACGCGGCGCAAAGCTATCAGTCGGCGGGTAACCTAACGGAGGCAGTGCGGCAGTACCATATCTTCATCGCCGACGCCCTCGGAGAGCTGGCGATTGAGCGGGTCCGTATCGGCGACTATGAAAAGGCTGCTCCGCTCTTTGATGAGGCGCTGTACCTGGCGCCGAATTCTCCGGTACTCGAAATCGAATACGCTCAGGCCGCTTTCGCGCATGGCGATCTTTCTCGCGCAAGGTCCCTGGCAGAGCAGGTCATTCGCGATTATCCAGCGAACGCAAAGGCCTCAGCCAAGGCCCATCTCGTTCTGGGGCGCGCCCTGATGAAGTCGAATAAGGGAAATGAGGCGCGCCAGCAGTTCGAAGCGGCTGTTGCGCTGGAACCAGATTTCGAGGATGGTTACTCCCTGGCAGTTGCCTGTCTCAACATGCAAGACCAGCCATGCGCCGCAAAGGTCTTTTTCGAGATGCTGACAGCATTTGGAGATACGGCGGTCATTCATCGCCAGTTCGGGCTTGCCTACGGCAATTCCGACTTCCGGCAAGAAGCGATTGTTGAACTGCAAAAGGCAATCGCAAAGGACCCACGCCTGCCGGGCGCACACTACGCGCTGGCAGCGGTGTATCTTTCGAGTTCAGAAGGAGCAAAAACAGCAGAAGCTGAAGCGGAGCTGCTGAAGGAACTGGATATTTCTCCGAGTGACGCGCAGACCTACGCCGCTCTTGGGCATATCGAGCAGGTAGAGCAAAAGAATGCAGAGGCTGAGCGCGATCTGAAGCACGCCGTCGAGCTGAACGCCGAGAATCCGGACACATACTTCTACTTGGGCCAGCTCTATCTTAAGACCAACCGCCTGGCAGATGCTGAAGCTGCGCTGCGCAAGTCAATTGCGCTGACGGGGGATATTTCGCGCAACCGCTATCAGGTGCAGAAGGCGCACTACATGCTTGGCCGGATTCTGATTCAATCGGGCAAGACAGAGGAGGCCAATAGCGAAATGCAAATCTCCGCTGCCCTGACAAATCAAAGCCTGACGCAAGATCGGAACCGCCTCGCCGACTTTCTATCGGAGGCGCCCGACAATTCGCCGGCTGAGGCCGGCGCGGGGCCGGCGAACGTATCGAGTTCCAAGAATGCCGCCACTAACAAATCGCTGAGCCAGATCGATGCATCCGAGCAAGGTCTGTCGCCTGCGCTTGCTGACAGCTATAACAACCTTGCTGCGATTGCCGCATCCGGTGAGGACTTTGCCTCAGCGCTCACATATTTTCAGCGCGCTGCGGAGTGGAACCCCTCGCTCGAGGGTCTCGATCACAACTGGGGCCACGCAGCTTTTTCAGCCAGCCGCTTTCAAGATGCCGTCCCGCCGCTTAGTCGTGCTCTGCGCGCTCACCCGGAAGATGCGAGTCTCCGTTCCATGCTGGGCATCAGCCAGTACATGACGGCGGACTATCCAGGAGCGCTCAAGACGTTGCAGCCCATGGAGGCGCAGTTGACGACGGTTCCGCAGCTAGCGTTTGTTTATGCGGCATCCATGGTGAAAGCGGGGAATTTCCAGGGCGGTCTGGATCGTCTGGTCGCGCTGGAGAAGGCCTATCCTGAGATTCCCGACGTTCACCATGAGCTGGCAGCGGCGTACCAACAGGCCGCGCGTCCCGAGGATGCTGCCCGGGAAAAGCAGCAATATGAGGCGTTGCTTGCTTCCAAGCCAGGAGCTCACCCCCAATAAATTGGGGTTGAGTCGGTGATCGTCAATCCTGGACTATCGCGGTGCCTGCGAGTCGACGTGCCTTGACATCCCGCATCGGAGGCTGGCCGAAGAATCTGCTGTACTCTCGATTGAATTGGCTCGCACTTTCATAGCCGACCTCGAAGGCTGCACTTGCAGCATCCAGACCGTTATTCAGCATGCGCTCTCTGGCCACATGCAATCGAAGCTGCTTCTGATATTGAAGCGGACTCATCGCGGTCAGAGAGCGGAATTGATGGTGCAGCGTCGATACGCCCATCCGCGCCACGGTCGCGAGTTCCTCAACGCGCAACGGCTTGGCGAAGTTCACCCTGAGCCAATCAACCGCTTTAGCTGTCCGGTGGCTCTGCTCTCCGAGGGTGGCGATTGCGCGGAGATGCTTTCCCTGCGGACTCCGAAGCAATCGGTAGATGATTTCACGCTGGATCAGGCTGCTGAGAAATGGGATGTCCTGCGGTGCATCCAGAAGATCGACGAGCCGGGAACATGCGTCCAGTAGTTCAACCGAAGTGACACCAACCGCCATGCCGCGGGCGTCAGCAGATTCCTCGCGCAGATGAAACTCGTGCTGCGAGAGAATCTCGCGAACCTGTGGCATTTCAAGTTTGAGCAATAAACCGAGTAGCGGTTCCTTTTCGGTTGCTTTGATCACCTGGCTGACCACGGGCAAATCGATTGAGGTCAGCAGAAAGTTCGAGCCGCCGCACACGTAAGTTGTCTTGCCAACATTGATTTGCTTCTGTCCCTGAAGGAAGACAACCAGGCTTGGCTCGTATGCAGCCGAGACGCAGGCGGTTTGTGCGGAGCGGCGGTAGAGTATCAGATCTGGAATTTTGGTAAACGTGTCTCCTTCCGCAACGGCACGATCAGCAATCTTGAGGGCCAGCTCCTTCCGCACCTCAACTACCCTCTGGTCTTCTCTCGCATCCTTGTGTTTCGCCACTTTCACGCGTAGCGCTCCTTCATATTCAAGCTACCGCTGAATCCAGTACGGCGTGCACAAAAATGCAGGCATCGACAGGAATAGGCAATAAATAGGAAGGATCAGGATATCGGCCGGACGAGATTCTTTCGTACTCTTGGGATAGAAGATGAGAGGGGAAAGGCGTACAGTGTTCCCGGCAGTTATGCCGTGCCAAACAAGGCAGGCAGGGGGCTCCGTTTTCCGGGTCAATCTTGCACTGCAACGTCCCCTTTGATTTCTGGCCTGCGAAAACAGTGGTGTGCCTTGCATGACGAGGGCGCGTCTTGCCGCAAACTCCAACAAGGAACTGAGGGAATCATGTACAACGCAAAAGCCTATTCTGCTGCCAGTGCGACATCACCGCTTGCCTCCACCACGATCGCGCGGCGTGATCTTACCGAATCCGATGTACAGATAGAAATCCTCTTTTGCGGCATTTGCCACTCCGATCTCCACCAGGTCCGCAACGAGTGGAGCGGCGTGATGCCTACCGTCTACCCCTGCGTCCCCGGCCATGAGATTGTTGGCCGCGTCACCAAGGTAGGTTCGGCTGTGACCAGGTTCAAGCCCGGCGACCTAGCCGCGGTCGGCTGCCTGGTCGACTCCGACGGTACCTGTCCCGAGTGCAAGGCCGGACTCGAGCAGTTCTGTCCCAACCTTACCCTCACCTATAACTTCCCGGACAAGCACCTTGGTGGGGTTACATATGGCGGCTACTCCGACAACATCGTCGTAACAGAACGCTTCGTGCTCCGCGTCCCGTCCAACCTCAACCTCGCCGGAGCTGCGCCCTTGCTCTGCGCCGGAATCACCACCTACTCGCCTATGCGCCACTGGGGTGTGACGAAGGGTAAGAAGGTCGGTGTTGTCGGTCTTGGCGGCCTCGGCCACATGGGCGTCAAGTTCGCGCACGCTCTTGGGGCCCACACTGTGGTTTTCACTACCTCGCCCAGCAAGAAGGACGACGCTCTGCGCCTCGGCGCCGACGAAGTCGTTATCTCCCGCAACGCCGATGAGATGGCAAGGCACGCCGGCAGTTTCGACTTCATCCTCGACGCCGTCTCCGCCGATCACGACATCAATGCTTATATCCAGCTCCTCCGCCGCGACGGCAACATCACTCTTGTCGGCGCACCGGAAAACCCTCTTTCCGTTGCCGCTTTCGGACTCCTCTTCGGACGTCGCAGCCTATCCGGATCGCCGATTGGTGGCATCCCAGAAACTCAGGAGATGCTTGATTTCTGCGGCCAGCACAACATCACTGCGGACGTAGAAGTCATCCCCATTCAGAAGGTCAACGAAGCATACGAGAGGCTGCTCAAGTCCGATGTGAAGTACCGCTTCTCCATCGATATGGCTTCGCTCAAATCTGAGTAACTACCGAATGATGTGCTCTCGCTTTGCTACGGGGTACTTCAGCCCAAAACCGCCACCACAGAGTTAGACAACAGGCATCAGTGAGGAGAGCACATGGAGATCAAGAGAGTCGGCACACAACCTTCCGCAAAGGGTCCGTCTGAGTGGTTTACGGGCATCGTGCGAATCGATCCGCTGTTTCAGGCACCTGATCCGGCACTTGTGCAGGGTGCCAGCGTCACATTCGAGCCAGGTGCCCGTACCGCCTGGCATACTCACCCGCTCGGTCAAACTCTTGTGGTCACCGCAGGCTGCGGCTGGGTTCAGCGCGAAGGAGGCTCTATCGAGGAGATCCGACCGGGTGATGTGGTCTGGTTCTCGCCGGGCGAGAAGCACTGGCATGGGGCCACGCCGACTACGGCAATGACGCACATCGCGATCCAGGAAAAGCTCGGCGACAAGGTCGTCGACTGGTTGGAACAAGTCAGCGACGCGCAATACAAGAAGTAATCTGTCAACAACAGGCTTTAGCACCATCGAGCGCCGCTGACTCTAGAGTTTCAACAGGCTTCGCGTAGGGCCCGCACGCTGCCACTGCACCCATAGCCGTCGCTATTCGGATAAATCCCGACGTGTAGTTTTCATGTCAGAATTCGATGACGGCTTGTGGGAAGCGACGAATGCGATCTGTCCAGGTAACGATCAAAAAGCTGAGATGATGAATGGCATGGCACTCAGTATTCAAGAACAATTTGGACAGATTGACATTTATGTTTTCGATCAAATTCTCCGAGGGAACATCGCACCCGGAATGCGCGTTCTTGATGCCGGATGCGGCTATGGACGGAACCTGGTACATCTTCTGCGCGAAGGCTGCGAGGTGTTCGCGCTCGACCTGGATGGAGACGGAGTGGAGCATGTGAAGCAACTGGCCGCTTCGCTTCGAACCGGGCTTTCGGCAGACCACTTCCAGGCTGGTGCCATTGAACAGATGCCTTTCCCAAGTTCCTTTGCCGATGTTGTGATCTGCAGCTCGGTGCTTCACTTCGCTCGAGATGAGGAGCACTTCAGAAGCATGCTGGCAGAGTTGTGGCGAGTCCTGAGGCCTGGTGGGATGCTGTTCTGCCGTCTTGGCTCGAGGATTGGAATGGAGTTCGAGCGAGTGCAAGGCGGGCTGTTTGTGGTGGGGGACGGTTCGGAATGGTTCCTGGTGGATGAGGAAATGCTCATGGAACTCACCGAGGAGATGAACGCCGTGCTGGTGGACCCACTGAAGACAACCATCGTGCAAGACTACCGCTGCATGACAACCTGGGTCTTGAGGAAACGACGCTGACTTGCTTACGACTCAATCAACACAAGGGCGTTTACCCGTTACTCATGCAAATCCGGTACCGTGACGAGTAGCCGAAAAATGCACAGCCCTGTTTGCAACAGTTGACAAAGCGTAGCGTTGCGACACAGAGTTTCAGAGACAAGCTCACGAACGATGATGAGCAGCAATGATCTTTTATCGGCTCTGTCGGAGTTGTTTTGATGCAGTGTGACGGGACAGGGGAGAAGCTATGTTTAGAAATATTGCTGTGGCGTATGACGAATCGCCAGAAGCCGGGCGAGCACTGACCGCTGCCATTCGTCTTGCGACGGCGCTCCATGCTGGGCTCCAGACGATCACTGTCGTGGAGGAACTTCCTGCGTATACCGCATATGGTGTCGCCGCCGACCCTGGCATCCTTCGAACTCTTGGTGACGATCGGTCGAGATTCTATGAACAATTGCAAAATACGGCTCGAGAAAAAGCTCTAGCTGAAGGCGTACGGATCGAAACCCATCTGTTAGATGGAGAACGAGTCGATGCGATAGTTCACTTTGTCAACGTCCACGAGATCGATCTTTTGATCATTGGCCTTCACCGTCGCTCTCTTGTGGTGTCACGTCTCTGGAGCACGGTATATACGCTTGCACAGGACGTTCCCTGCAGCGTCCTTGGAGTCCATTGAATATAACTGTGATTCTCTCACCGTGAGCTAACGTTTTCCTGACGCTGTAATGCTTTCGCTATTGCTAAAAAATGATATCTGCAAAAGAACTGAGACTCGTTTTATATTGTTTCTCGTCCGGTGAACGAGGTCTATCCTTGCGAAACAAAAGGCATTTCCCCACTGTCTAGGGGTCCGACGGTTTGATGGCCTGAACAGATGCGGGTTTGAGAACAGCTCGGTATAAGGACTGTGGGAGGGGGAACGGCCGCCACATAACGGACCAACGCTCTACCAAAGCACTCAAGTAATGAGTTCTACTGCCCGGGCAGTATATAGCAGCAATGTCAGTCAGAAGGGAAGCGTCTAAGAAATGTCCAAACGAGCGATTTTGATCCCAATTGTTGTGCTTGGAGTAGCCGCGCTGCTTCTCTTCGCGATCCAGCACCACTGGACTAGATGGGAGGGAGGACGGGCAGAACAGCGAACCGATGATGCCTACGTACGAGCCGATGTGACGCCTATGAGCACCAGGATTTCGGGAACGGTGCGAAAAGTCGATGTCAATGACTTTGAGGCCGTGAAGCCCGGGCAGATCCTGGTAGAACTCGATGACGACGATTATCGTGCGATGTTGGAAGAAGCAAAAGCAGCCTTGGCTGGAGCGAAGGCGGAACTTGAGAACAATCAGGCAGCGAAACGAATTCAGGATGCCAAGATTGAAAGCGCTGAAGCAAGTGTGAAGCAGGCGGCTGCCGCTATGAGCGCAGCGAAGGCTGGTATTGATTCCGTTCAACCGGATGTCGACCGAACGAGATCAGAATTAAAACGTCAGCAGGCTTTGGTTGCCTCGAAAGCCGCGACTCAGCAACAACTGGAACAGGCCGTCGCAGATGCCGATCGCTTCTCCGGAATGCTGACGAGTCGCCAAGCTGACCTAGATCGTGCACAAGCTGCGCTCGCAAGCAGCCGCTCTCTGCTCGAAGCTGAGAAGCGACAGCGTGCAGCGCTCGATACGAGAGACAGTCTGTACAGCGCGCAAATCCAGGGTAGAGAAGCGGCAGTCGTCGTCGCCAATGTCAATCTCGGTTACACGCGGATTGTTGCTCCGGCCCCAGGAGCAGTCGGAGAACGTCACGTACAGGAGGGGCAACTCGTTGCGCCGGGAATGCAGCTGATCGATCTGGTGAAAGGCGATGTATGGATTCAAGCGAACTATAAGGAGACGCAACTCACCAATATTCGCAAGGGAGACGCGGCGGACATTCGCATCGATACATTTCCCGGCGTCGTTCTTCACGGAAAGGTAGCCGAGATCTCTCCGGCCAGCGGATCGCAGTTCGCCCTTTTGCCCCCCGACAATGCGACAGGCAACTTCACCAAGGTCGTCCAGAGAATACCTGTAAAAATTGTGCTTGATCCACAGCACCCTCTGCAGGACAAGCTCCGGCCAGGTTTCTCGGTGGTTGCAACGATCCACGCCTCTGGGAACAATGAAATGTCTCAGGGGACACAACGGTGAGCACTCCGCCACCCATACCTCAGCCATCAGAACCTGAAGCAGTCCACACGGCTTCGGTGATTACAACTCATCCTCTGTTGGGAGTAATGGGTGTCCTGCTTGGCGCAATGATTGCGACCTGCACAGGACGTCTGATCAGCGTTGGGTTGGCGGATTTGAGAGGAGCCTTACATCTTGGTGTCGATGAGGCCTCCTGGATCAGCACTGCATTCAACGCCGCAATGATGTTTATCGGTCCCTTTTCCGTATATCTGGGTGGCCTGTTCGGCGCTCGTCGAGTTCTGTTAGCTTGCGCGTCCTTATTCACGCTGATCAGTTTGTTGCTTCCTTTTTCGCCAAATCTTCCAACGATGCTTTTTCTGCTTGTCTTAGCAGGACTGACAGCAGGAACGTTCTATCCTCTCACGCTGTCTTTTGTCCTGCGCAATCTGCCGATGCGCTACGTGCTGCTTGGAATCGCGATGTATGCCATAGACATCCTCATTGCGACAAACTTAGCCATGTCACTCGAAGCCTGGTACATAGATCATCTGTCGTGGCATTGGATCTTCTGGAACGGCGCCGCTCTGACCCCGGTCATGATGGTTTTGATCTATTTCGGCATCCCCTGGCAACCATTGCCTCAACCCAAAGAAGGACAGCCCACGCCGAACTGGAGGGGATTTCTTTATGCCAGTCTTGGATTTTCGCTCTTATACATAGCACTGGATCAGGGGCAGCGGCTGGATTGGATAAGGTCAGGAATCATTGTCGCGTTACTTGTCGCCGCGGCTTTCCTTCTATTGGCATCAACGGTGCGACACTTTATCTCGCCACACCCTCTGATCAACTTTAGATTTCTTGCTCGCCGAAATACTATATTGCTAACCGGGGTTTTGATCCTCTTCCGTTTTGTTATGCTGGCCACGGTTATCACGATTCCCAGCTATCTTGCCTCTGTCCAGGGTTATCGCCCCCTTCAAACTGGCCCCGTTTTACTCTGGGTTGCCATGCCTCAATTGGTGCTGGGGCTTCTTGCGATGTACCTATTAAAGTACATCGATGCCCGGCTTATCCTCGCTACTGGCTTCGGCCTGGTCGGGTTTGCCTGCGTCATGAATGCATCCGTGACATCGGCTTGGGCAGGGAACAATTTTTTACTGTCTCAGTCCGTGATGGCAGTCGGGCTGGCCCTGGCCTTCAATGCTATGGTGGGGGCTCTCATTCTCGAAGTCATCAATACAGGCGCACTTAGCCGGCCTATCGATGTCCTGACCTTTGCCGGATACTTCCAGACAGTTCGGCTTCTTGGAGGACAATTCGGCACAGCTTTCATGCAGCATTTCATCCCAACTCGTGAACAGTTTCATTCGAACATGCTCGGCCTCGGAGTCCAACTCGGGCAGCCTTCCACAAATCAGCGGCTACTTGGGCTAACCGCAGGGATGGCAAGTCAATCCACAGGCGTAACAGCAGCAGCACAAAAAGCGGTTACCATCCTGGGACTACAGGTCAGGCAACAGGCGTTCACGCTGGCAATCTCGGACAGCTTCATGCTGGTGGCATGGGCTGCCTTTTGCTGTTTAGTCATCATTGCCTGTATGGAAACTGTACCCACTCAATATCGACATGTACTGACATCTGCCGCCAAAGCTGCCTAGAACTAACCGATGCTTGAAGGATATGAATATGTGGCTGAAGACAATGAAGCATTTCTCACACCGATTTCTACTGCTCACACCACTGTGCACCTTTTTGCTGGTTGGAATAAGTGGAGTCGTGCGAGCACAGGAAAGCAATCCTATGCATCTGACCCTTTCTCAAGCCATCGATCTCGCTCTTAAGCAAAATCGAAGTCTTGGTCTGGCGCGGCTTGCTGTTGTCGATAGCGAGCATAAGAAAGAAATAGCCCGTTCCGCATACTTTCCTCACATTAAGAACGAATCCAGCGTTCTGCACGTCACCGAGTTTGCTGGAGTGGAGATTCCTGCAGGTACCTTTGGTGTTCACCAGGTCACCGGCCCGATTCCGGGAGAAACTCTGTTCATCGATCAAGGGGCGCTCACTTCGTATACGAGCGGCACAGGCCTGACACAGCCGTTGACGCAGATGTTCAAGATTCATGCATCGAACCGTGCCGCTACCGCAGATATCAACACGGCAAAAATTCAAGTTAATCAGGCTGAAAATGAAGTCGCCCTCAAGGTGCGCCAGATCTACTATGAGCTACTGATTGCGCAACTTAAACAACAAGCCGCCGACGAGGAGGTACGTGCAAGCCAGGTCAAGGATCAGGAAGCTCAGGACGCAGTCAGGACCGGCCGTGCATTGGATGTAGCCGCCCTTGAAGGGCGTGCAGGACTTCTCGATGCTAAACAATCCGCACTTACGCAAAGCCTGCAGATCAACTCTCTGTCCTTGACGCTTAATGACTTGCTGGGCCTTCCACTCCATACGCAACTTCAGCTCGATAGCGATCCATCCGAGGCCTCTTTGTCCATTCCGAGCCGCGAAGAATGTATTCAGATTGCCGAGGAGCATAGCCCCGAGATTCGATCCGCGCAGCAAAGTGTCATAAAGGCTGAAGCGGGACTCTCGGCTGCGAAAGATGCCTATATCCCCGATGTTACGGGTCTAGCACGCTATAGCTATCAAAGTGGAGTTCCGCTTCTTGTCCATAACTTTGGCACCTTCGGCTTTACGCTAAGCTACGATCTGTTTGAAGGGGGACGTAGAAACGCCGAGATCAGAGATTCGCGTACACTCCTCTCACAAGCCGAACTCAATCTGGCCAAGGTGAAGGAAGAAGTAGCTGTGCAGGTGGAAGCAGCATACGACAAAGTAGAGCAGTTACAGAACATGGTCGGGGTGGCGGAAGAAGCTTTGAAGGTCAGAATCGAGGTCGCCCGCCTATCGGATCGTCAATTCGAGCAAAATGCAGCTCTAGCTTCTGCGCGCGCGGAAGCGCAAGCGAAGGCAGTTTCGGCGAAAGCCTCTTATCTCGAAGCGAATTTGGGGTTGTCGCTTGCCCAGGCCGACCTCAAGCGAACAATCGGTCAAATGCCACGCTAAATCAAGCATCAAATGATCGGTGGTGTCGCCTAGTGGAACAGAACAGGGTGCGCGAGAGTTTCGTCAGCCTCCCGAAAGTTGCTCAATCCGACGCCGACGAGCCGATAACGTTGATCGGCGCTCGGCTTTACCCGTTCTCTTAGAGATAGCGCGATACTGGTCAGTTCCTCGCAGGAAGATGGCGCGGAGACAGCGGTATGACTGCGCGTAACAATGTTGAACTTGCTCGTTTTCAGTTTGAGAACGACGGTGCGGGCAATGCGCGTTTCCTTGCGACTTGCCGACCAGACCTTTTCGGCAAGCCGCCGGATCATGGCTTCTGTCTCGTCCAATAAGATATCTTTTTCGAACGTGTCTTCCGCAGAGATGGATTTTGTCGGCCTGTCAGCGACTACAGGACTGTGATCCACACCGCGAGCCAGTTCATAGAGCCGAATTCCGTAACGTCCGAAGCGGTCTTCAAGCATTGCTGATTCCAGCCTCCGAAGATCGCCTACCGTCTTGATGCCAATCTCTTCCAATCGCTTTTCGGTCACCTTGCCTACACCTGGAATGCGCCCCACCGGAAGTGGCGTCAGGAATGTCTCTATCTCTTCGGGCTGGATCACGTACAGGCCATCCGGCTTCTTCCAATCGGACGCGATCTTGGCAAGGAATTTGTTGGGTGCAACTCCGGCCGAGGCGGTAAGGTGGAGTTCTTCGCGGATCTGTTGACGAACAGTTCGTGCGACACGTGTGGCAGTCGGTAGGCCCGTCTTATTCTCGGTTACATCGAGGTAGGCTTCATCAAGTGAAAGCGGTTCGACAAGATCTGTATGACGCTGAAAAATCTCGCGTGCTGCGCGAGAGACGGCTTTATACCGGATGAAGTCGGGCGGGACAAAGATTGCATCCGGACACAGTCGTTCGGCCCGCATCGCCGGCATGGCCGAGCGCACACCGAATTTTCGTGCTTCATACGAGGCGGCGCAAACAACAGAGCGGCTGCCTTTCCATGCAACGACAACAGGTTTGCCGCGCAGCCGCGGATCGTCGCGCTGTTCGACCGAAGCGTAGAACGCGTCCATATCGATATGAACGATTTTTCGAGGTGTCGGCTCGCTCATCAGCTACCATCTTCGACATTGATGATTCGCTAAATCTTCGCCAATTATACGAAGCGTGTTGATCCCCGAACAATATATTTGCGATCTTCCGAGCGGCATCGGTCTGCGAAGAAGCTGCGCTATGGGCGCAGCTCGTTCAGTGCAGCGGCGAACTCCGGCAGCAGCATGGTCTGGTCGCGGTCGGGGCCCGTGGAGACCATTCCAGTTTTTGCCCCCGATTCTTTTTCAAGGAAGCGGAGATAGTCCTGCGCGGGTTTCGGCAGCTTGTCGAATTCCGTGATGCCTTCGGTCGATTCCTTCCAGCCTTTCAGCCGGGTGTAGACACATTCGATGGATTCAAGGCCGCGCACGTCGGCAGGCATGGTGTCGATCAGCTTGCCGTTGATCTTGTAGCCGGTGCAGACAGGGATCTCATCGAACTCATCGAGCACATCGAGCTTGGTCACGACGAGCCATTCCGTGCCATTAATCTGGTTCGAATAACGTAATAGAGGCAGGTCGAGCCAGCCGCAGCGGCGCGGACGTCCGGTAACGGCGCCATATTCCTGTCCGCGGGCGCGCAGCAATTCGCCGGATTCATCGAAGATCTCGGTCGGGAATGGACCTTCGCCAACGCGGGTGACATAAGCTTTGGTGACGCCGATGACGGTTCCGATTTTTGTCGGGCCTACCCCTGTGCCGGTGACAGCTCCCCCGGCGGTCGCTGAAGACGAAGTAACAAAGGGATACGTCCCGTGGTCGATGTCGAGCATCGTGCCCTGCGCCCCTTCAAACATAACGCTGCCACCTTCGTCGATAGTCTTGTTCAGCAGAAATTCCGTGTCGGTGACGAATGGCGCGACCTGTTCGGCTGCGCGCGCGTACTCGTCGTACATCTTTGCCGGATCGAGCGGCTTTGCGCCGAAGAGCGCGTTGGCGATGGTATTTTTCTCGTGACAGGCGTTCTCGATGTGCGTTTTGAGCAGGTTGGTATTGAGCAGATCGATGACACGGAGGCCGTTGCGGGCCATCTTGTCTTCATAGGCGGGGCCGATGCCGCGGCTGGTGGTCCCGATCTTCAGGCGTCCGGGCGCGCTTTCGGCGGCCAGCTCGATCATGCGGTGGTATTCAAGAATGACCTGCGCGCGGTTGGAGACAAAGAGCTGCTCGTCGATGTTGACGCCGAGATCGCGCAGCTTGCCAACCTCTTTCAGAAACGCCATCGGATCGAGGACGACGCCGTTGCCGATGACGGCGCGGCAATCGGGCCGCAGCACGCCGCAGGGCACGAGCTGGAGAATGAATTTTTTGCCGCCGATGATGACCGTGTGACCGGCATTGTGTCCGCCTGCGTAACGGGCTACGACGGAAAAGCGCTCGGAGAGCACGTCGACGATCTTGCCTTTGCCTTCATCGCCCCACTGGGCACCGAGAACTACAGCTGTTTTTGCTCGCATCTGTATCTACACCTATCTTGAACTTGAGTCTGCTTTGCACACGTTGCCTCATGCGGGTAGCGTTCCAAAATGACCAGGAGCAGGCGCGTAGAGACGTGTGCCGGATGGGGACCGGATGCCCGGCCCAAACTCTTATGATATACGCGGGTGCTTCAACTCGCCAAAGCAGGAGACAACCTAAAAACGCGTGCCGATTCGAGGATGTTAGCCTAGGTGCGAGGTGAGACGATGCAAAGAATGAGAATGGTCTGTGCCGCAGTGGGTTTGGCGGGATGCATGGTTCCGGTGATGTTGTCCGCACAGTCGCCGACGCCGACCGCAAACGTGATGGCGGCGGAGGTTCAGGGAAGGTATGCGCAGGTGAAAGGGAACATCATCAAAGCCGCGGAGAACATGCCGGCGGAAAATTTTAGTTTCAAGCCAACGCCCGACATCCGCACCTTTGCCCGGGTCGTCAATCATGTGACCGAGGCGCAGTTTCATAGTTGCGGCGCACTGAACGGGACGACTGAAGCCAAGACTGTACCACCGGAAACGGCAGACAAGGCGACCATTGTGGATGCGTTGAAGGCTTCGTTTGCCGAATGTGACAAGGCATACGCCGCATTGACCGACGCCAACATGACAGAGATGGTGCAGGCTGGCCCTGCGAAACGCTCGCGGTTGGGAATCGCATGGGGGAACGTCTCGCATAACAATGAGCAGTACGCGACGCTGGCTCTATATATGCGCCTGAAGGGGCTGGTTCCTCCCAGTAGCGAGAAGTAGGTTGATGCTCCGAATCTAAAGCAGGTGCTATCTCCACCGGTTTATCCGGTCTGCGATTTGAACTGCCTCCACTCAAGCCAAAAGAAGGCTTGAATGGCCCACCCGGTCGTCTCATTTAACGGACTTTCAGCCCGTATTTCTGTGTCATCGGAGGGACGATACCGTTCATCCGCAGGTACTCGACAAGCTGCCCGTAGTGGTCGGTGATGTGCCAGACGGCAACGACTGAAATCCCCAGCTTCGTGTTCGGTCCGGCGTAGCGGCCTTCGACGCGGTCGAGCGCGTTTTTTTCGGTGAGCGTTGCCAGGACTCCATTGGAGTAGTCGAAGGAAGCTTTGAGATACTGGATCAGTTCCGCTTTCGTTTTTGCCGGATCGTGGCCTCCCTTTTCGCAGTCGGCGGGCGGCTGCTTGCCTTCGAATTCGTTGAAGAAGGCGAACTGGGCGCAGGCGACGTGCTTTACCTGCTCGCCGAAGCTGCGGGCGTCATCGAACTTTCCTGCCGTGGGGATGAAGGAGTACTTGTCCTCAGGCATGGCTTCCGCAAGAGCGAGAAAACTTCCCTCGATGAACTGGAGGGTGCCACTGATGCTCTCGGCGATGGATTTGGGGATGTCGCTTTGCTGCGCGGCTGGTTTGGACGTGGATGCCTGCGGGGTTTCAGATTTTCCGGCCGCTGGTAGCGCGAGGCTACATACGACGAGTAGAGAGGCGAGACGCAGAATCTTCATTCAGTCCTCCCGTTAAAGCGATGAGGGGAGTTTATCTTGAGGCTCACTGGATGCCAATGCGTGTGAAGGATGGAGCACTCTCCCATGTCTCTGCGAGACATGGGGCACCCAAGGTTTCAGATATGGGCTACCCCGCCCTTCCGGGGTTGGACACTGCGCCGTACCTGCACCATTATTCAAGAATGGATAAAAACGAGGTATCTAAGGTGGCTGGCTTTGACGCGGTGATGCAGTGGTTTGGAGATTGGCCGAGCTTTCATGATGCAGAGGTCATTAGTATTTTTCTTGCTCGCAAAAAGGAGTCTGTTCTCCGGGTCTATCCCTATCATCCGCAAAAGCCAGCCACAGTGGACTTCGTTCTTGAAGATGTGACGGACGTCGAGCTGAACGACTTCAGTTGTCAAAACGTCATCTATGGCTTGGACGTTGAGACGGCGACCGACCAGAATGGTGACAGCGTCTACCGCGTAATCCTCGCCCCATGTTATGGCGTGGCGGGGAGAATTGACGCAAAATCACTTCGGGTTGAGTTGTCGCCCGGCAAGAGTCCAGACGGCGTCAGTCAATGGTAAGACACTCCTGGCGGGTGGCCCGCATCTCATTGCTTCCCTGAAAGCATGGGTGCCCCACGTCTCGCTTTGAGACGTGGGATTCGGTCACGGCACGTTCTCGCCTCATTGCTGTCCACTCAGACTCGATTTCGACTGTGCCTGTGTGTCCGGTCAGATAATGCCGAAGCTGGACCACGGCCAGCCCCAAGGCTTGTTTACTAATCCTCGTTTTACTGGGTTGCGGTGCATGTAACGGAGTTTCTCGATGCGTTTTTTCTCCCTGTAGACGTTGAAGTCGTAGTATCGCGCCTGCTAGAAAGGGCGCTCATTGCGCTTCGCGACAACCGACAGCTTTAGTGCCTGCAGGGCCTTGTTCAGCAAGGTGCCTGAAGGCTCGCCAACAAGCAGATGTACATGTTCCGGCATCACCACGTATCCGGTTATCCAGAGGTTGTACCGGAGCCGCATGGACTCGAGTGACTTTTCGAAACGATCACGAACTTCTGCGGTATCGAGATAGGGGCGTCTTTCGTAACAACTGAAGGTGATGAAATGCAGATCGCCCGATTGTTGATATCGGACCAAGTTTCGTGGCATGCGGTCATCGTATATCCCAGGTCTCAGAAGCGAGACCTGGGGCACCCACGTTTGAAATCTCGTCAAAGACCAAAGTAATGGGCATATTCTTCACTTTTCTTCCACGATGGCTAAGTCCCATGGCTGCAGTGTGATTTTTCCGGAGGTGGCGATGGTGTTGTTGGTGAGCAGGTCCGTTCCTGCTTTGTAGGGGTAGGTAAAGGTTTGCTCGCTGCTGGAGTAGTTGAGGTAGTAGTGGAGTTGTTTACCCATGCGGTTGACTCCGTGTTTTACGCGGACGGAGGCGGGGAGTTGCTGGTCGGGGCCGGTGAGGTTCGCTTCTTTGAGGACTTGCTCGACTACTGCTTTCTGCAATGCGTCGGTGAGGTAGGTTCCTTCATAGGTGAGCGTGCCCCTGCCGTAGTTGTTTTCGGTGATAGCGGGCCATTTCCCGAAAAAGGGGTGGTCGTAGCGAGCGAGAGCCTTGGCATTTTCGGGCATGAGGAATTCGGCCCAGTAGTTGACTTTGTTTTCGTCCGCGCCTACGTGGAAGGGGTCGTCTTTGAGGGCGAGCGGTTTTTCAAGGTTCGAAAATTCCTGATAGCTGAATCCGGCGGCTTCGCGCAGGGGTCCGGGGGCGCGCACCCAGCGCACGGCGGAGTTCTCGTTGGCGAAGCCGCTCTTGAAGGTCATGAGGACGTGGCCGCCGTTCCTGACGAAGTCAGATATTTTTCGTAGCAGCGCGTCGTCGGCGATGTAGAGCATGGGCACGATGAGGACTTTGTATTTGGAGAAATCGGGCTCTTCGGGAAAGACGAAGTCGGTGCCTACGTTGAGATTGTAGAGCGCGGCGTGGAGCTGGTTGAGGAGCGAGGAGTAGTCGGCGCTGGCGGTTCCAAAGGCCCAGCGTGGCCCGGTCGAAGCAAAGGGCATGAAGTCGATGGCGTTGAGCGAATCGAGGCTGTGGAGGATGGCGACCTGATTGGTGATCTTGAGGTCGATAAGATGCGGGCCGATCTTCTGGAGTTCGTGCGCGGTGTGTGAGACCTCGGCATAGGGGCGGTTGGGTTCGAGGTCGTGCGAGAGGATGCCTTTCCAGTAGGTTTCCTGTCCGGAGTGGATGGAGTGCCAGTGCCAGTACTCGACCATATTGGCGCCGCTGGAGAGATGGGTGTAGACGTCGAGGCGGAGCTGGCCGTCGTAGTACGGATACTGGAAGGTTGAGGCCCAGTAGGTGGTCTGCGCGTTGGTTTCAGTCACGAGGTAGTTGGCGTGCTTGAGGGAGCGGTAGTAGTCGCCGGCCTGGGCCTCGATCTGGCCGTCCATGTGGTCCTGCGTGCCGTGGTAGGGATTGACGGCGACGATGTCGAGAGCTTTGGCAACTTCGAATTCATTCACGTCGCGATGGACGGCGTCTGAGAAGTCGTGCGTGACGAACTGGTCGGGGCGGCGGTACTCGCGGACGAGCGCGGCCTGCCAGCTTAGGTAATCTGTCACGCGCATCTGCTGCCAGCGGGACCATTCGAGTTTATAGCCGGTGCTGGTGGCGTTCTGACGGGGCGGCATGTTCTCCCAGCCGTTGACGTCTTCACCCCAATAGTTGAGGAACCAGGCTTTGTTGAGGTTGTCGGTGGTGCCGAATTTTTGCTTCAGGTGATCCACGAAGCCGGTGAAGACCTCGGGATTATTGGCGTTGTAGGCGCCGGTTTCGTTGTCGATTTGCCAGCCGATGACGTAGGGGTTGTTGCGGTAGTGCTCGACTAGGTTGCGGATGAGGCGCTGCGCGTAGAAGCGGAAGGTGGGGTTGGAGATGTCCATGTTCTGGCGCATGCCATAGGAGGGTTTGGGGCCGGTGAGCGGATCGACGAGGACTTCGGAGTGTTCGTGGTACATCCATGTGGGGATGGAGTAGGTTGGCGTGCCGAGGATGACCTTGATTCCGGCTTTGCCCATGGCGTCGACGACGCGGTCCATCCAGGCGTATTCGAAGCGGCCATCTTCGGGCTCCCAGAGGCTCCATGTGGACTCACCCATGCGGACAACGGAGATGCCGGCTTGTGTCATGAGGGCGATGTCTTTGTCGAGGCGACCGGGCTGCAGGTCGGAGGGCATGTACTCGTTGTAGTAAGCGGCCCCGTAGAGAACGTTTTCCCATGGGGCGGCGCTGTAGGGCTGGGGTTTTGTCTGGGCGATGGCGGTTAGAGTCAGGAGTGCGGTCAGGGCGAAGATGGTTGCGGCCCTTCGCGTTTTCGAATCAGACATGTTGGTTTCGTCCTCGGAAAGCTTCCACGAATGTTTATCACGGATGTTGTTGGTTTTGCTTTGGGGCGCCCACCGGCCGTGCCAACCGATGCAAAACAGCAGGTCCTTTCGACTACACGCCTTACGGCGCTCCGCTCAGGATGACAAATGTTGGGTGGGATCGCTTTCTGCGAATATAAGAGCTTATGCCGGAACTTCCTGAAGTTGAGACGGTTGCGAATGGTGTTGACCAGCGGGTGCGGGGCGAGGTGATCGAATCGGTGTGGCTGGGGTCGAAGCCGGAACCGTTTAAGACGAGCCCGGATGAGATGGCGTCTGTGCTGACGGGCAGACGGATCGAGCGCGTTTACCGTGTGGGAAAGCATATTGTCTTTGATTTGGCCGGGGATTTAGCCGGGAACGAGGAGAAGTCCGGGCCGCAGTGGGTCGTTCATCTCGGCATGACGGGACGCCTGCTGGTTTCAGCGGCCGAGGTGCCTGTCCCGTCCCATACGCACGCCATTCTGCGGCTTGCTTCGGGACGCGAGCTGCGTTTTGTCGATGCGCGGCGCTTTGGACGACTGGCGATCCACTGGCCAGAGGTTGAAACCGGGGCGGCCAGAGGCTTTCAAGGTCCCGGACAAGAGCCATTGACCATTTCTTCTGAAGACTTTAGCTTACTTTTTCGCCACCGGAAGACGGCGATCAAAGCCGCACTTTTGAACCAGAAACTGCTGCACGGGGTGGGCAATATTTATGCCGATGAAAGCCTCTTCCGCGCCGGCATTCGGCCCACGCGAATGGCTGGACGGCTCAGCAAGGAGCAGCTTGGGCGGTTGCGCGCGGCGCTTCAGACTGTTCTGAGGCATGCCATCGAGCTGGGCGGATCTTCCGTATCGGATTATGTCGATGCGGATGGGGTTCGCGGTTTCTTTCAGCTGGAACACAGGGTCTATCTCCGGGGCGGGCAGCCCTGCCTCGTCTGCGGGACGCCGATCCGGAAAATGGTTCTGGCGGGGCGTGGAACCCACTACTGTCCGACCTGCCAGAAGTAGGTTTTTCTCCCAAACAATGTATGGATTTATGAAGACGGCGTCCTATGACCTTCCATAATCTGAAGAATACGCCTGCCGGAAACATATTAAGTGATTGATTTCATTGATTAAAAGATACGGCATAAGAATTGCTTATTACGTCTATGCCAGCGACGTACGTGTTTTCCGGACAATTAGCGGAAGGCGCGATGCAAAGACTGCGGTACAAGAGAGCGGGAGCCTACAAGGCTCCCCCCAAAGCCGTAGTTGTTACCCGGATGCTTCGGCGGACGGGATTTCAGGGAGGCCAGTGATTGGCCATCATAAAAAGCAGAACGGCCGCCCCAGCGCGGCCATTCTGCTTTTTGGGCAGGATTTTCAAGATTCCTGCATCTAACCACTTGCCAGGAGAGTCTATTCCGAGTAGTATCGTCTTTGCCTATCGAGCGGCTGATGCTGGAGAAAAAATCCGGAAAGTTCGCCGCATTTCTCGACAGTCAAGAATTCAACTGGCGCGTATCACCTTGCAGTAAGTTTGTCTCGTTTGCGGATGCGACGGCGTAAAGGTGAACACCCAAAACATAGTGATGGCGAGTTGAAAGATCGTATATCGGGCTCCGTGACACAGTGCAGGCCAGGATCTGGTTCCTCCCTCGACGACCTGAATCCAGTGAGCCGAATCTCGCGTGGAGCTATAAATCAACTGATCTCCCGGCAAATCCGATAGAAGAAAGAAGCAGCGGCTTTCCGCCGGAAACTTGCTGCAACCAAGTCAACGCACCAGGAAGTGCAAGCATGACAACAGAGCAGAACCAGCCCCAGGCACAGCCGCCTCAGGGGCAAGCGCCGCAGGGCCAGCCCCAGGGGCATCGCCGCAGGCGTCGCAGACGAAAGGGCACCAAAGGGCAGCCCAACGCTCCCCAGGCAAATGCCCAGACGGGCCAGCCCAACCAGCAGCAACCAGGACAAAAGCCGAAATACTCCAACCAGGGCCGTCCATTCCAGAAGAACGGAAGCTCCAATGGCCAGGGCGGAGGCCGCCGGAAAAACAAGCAGCGCCGGCAGCAGGTTTTTGTCGGTCCCATGGACCACAGCTACAGGACCGCGAATGGCAATGTGGCTGACGGCCCGCCCTCTACGATTGAATACCGGAATGGTAATGGCAATCCGAACGGCTTCCATCCGACGGAAGCTGTCGCGGAAGCGCCAGTGCCGGTGCGCGAAGATGCTCCCACGCGTATTTTCTGTTTCATCGATGACCTTTTCTTCCTGGCCAAGATTCAGGAGACGGCTCGTAAGCTGGGCGTGAAGGTCGGCTTTGTGAAAGCGGACAAAGACATCGTTGCCAAACTGGCCAATGTGCCGGACGATGCGCGCCCGTCCCTCATAGTTTTCGATCTGAATAATGCGAATGCCAAGCCGTTGACGTTGATTCCGCGTCTCAAGACAAAGCTCAAGCGGGGAACCTCGGTCATTGGATTTCTCTCGCATCTGCAGGGCGATCTTAAGGTGAAGGCCCTGGAAGCCGGATGCGACATGGTCATGCCGCGCTCCGCCTTCTCGCAGAATCTGCCCAACCTGCTGCGCCGCCACGGGCTCGACGAGGAAATGGAAGCGGTCGAAGCATAAGCAAGTTTTTTTCCTGATATGCCACAAAGGCCCGCCGCCGCGCGGGCCTTTGTGTTTGCGCGGCGAGGTGCGTACCTCATGTGGCTAGAAGCAGATGAGTTGCACAAACTTTGTCCAGCAGGAGTACAATTCGTGCTCGTATCGCGTGGCGGCCTGTCTGGGCTTCTGGGAAGGCCATCGTTGCTGGACCGGTCTGAACGGGGCGAATAGGTCAGCGCGCAATCTCATTGCGAGGTCCCTATGCAAACGGCTCAAAGAACATTCCTGCTGTCTATGACCATCGCGCTCATCGCTCTCACCGGGTGCCAGCGTCATTCGCATTCTGAGACGTACTACCTGGTTGCCAACAACCTGCAGCTGCCTTACTGGCAGACGGCAGCAGAAGGATTTAACAAGGCGGCAGCGGACTATCATGTTGTGGCAAAAGTGGTCGGACCAACCACATATGATCCGCAAGCCCAGTTAACCGAGTTGCAGCACGCGATCGCTGCAAAGCCTTCGGGGATTCTCATCTCGGTTGCAGACGCCTCCAGCTTTCAGTCGGACATCAACGCGGCGATCGATGCCGGAATTCCTGTGATTACGATGGATTCCGATGCTCCGCACAGTCATCGGCTCTACTTTATCGGCACGAACAACCTGCAGGCAGGGCGCCTCGGCGGGCAGCGCGTGGTAGACAGGCTGCCGGGTGCGAGGGGCAATGTGGTCTTCTTTTCAATGCCCGGACAGCCGAATCTCGATGAGCGCTTCAAGGGCTATCAAGAGATTTTCAGCGATCACCCGGGGATCAAGACGGTGGAAGTGGTCGATATCAAGGGAGAGTCGACAGCTGCGTTCGACAAGACAGAGCAATACATGAGGCAGACGGGACCGCAGAAGATCGATGCGTTCATTTGCCTCGAAGCTTCGGCCGGTAAGGAAGTGGGCACGGTTCTGAAGCGGGACAATGCGAAAGACCGCCTATTGATCGCAATGGATATTGATCCGGACACGCTCAGCCTGATCAAAGATGGTGTGATCGATGCAACAATTGCACAAAAGCCTTACACCATGGGATTCATTGGGCTGAGGGCCCTGGACCAGGTCTTTCACGATGGACCCAAGACGTTCCGCACGGATTTCAGCGTCGATCCCTTCTCTCCGTTTCCGGTATTTGTGGATACCGGAACGGCAGTGGTCGATAAGGTGAATGTGGATCTATACACCAACTCGGCAAACGCGGCGCAGAAATAGGAGCCAGTGAGCGGAGCAGCCCCGCTGGCTGTTTCCATAACCGTCTTTAACCAGGAGGCCAGTGCATCTGTCGTCCCCCGAGCAGGTGTACATGCAGATGAAAGACGGTCTGGCCGCCGTCCGAACCCGTATTGACAACGGTGCGATAGCCATTGTCGAGATGATGCTCGGATGCCAGATTGCCTGCGACCGCGTGCAAGTGGCCGACTAAGGCTACGTCCGCTGCGTCGATTTCTGCGAGAGATGCGATGTGTTTCTTCGGAACGATCAGCAGATGCACGGGGGCCTTCGGGTCGATGTCCGCGAATGCGTAGACGAGATCGTCTTCATATACCTTCTTCGACGGAATGGTTCCCGCGATAATTTTGCAGAAAAGGCAGTCCATGTCGTCAGAATAACTGAAACCTTAAAACCACAATTCTTCGATTCGATTCGCATCGAAGTCGCTGTATCGCAGCCATTTTGGACGGACCAGAAAATATGCGATCCCGGGCCACATCTCTCGCTCACGACCATCGGGCCACGCCGCGAAGTAGATGTCCTTCGCTCGATGCAATTCGTCGCCCAGCGGTTCGCTGGCCTGGCCTTCGTACTGGATCGTCGTTTCGCCCTCCCAACCGAAGACAATCGCGATGCTCGAATCGCGCTTGAGATTGTGATACTTGCGCGACGAAGATAAGGTGTCGAAGACGATTTCAAGATTCGGAGAAACAGCAAATCCAACGAGCGCAGATTGCGGCTCGCCGCGCGGGCCGATGCTGGAAATCACAGCCAACTTACGGGCGCGCATGAAGTCGTAGATCGCTTCGTGTGCCATACTAGCGGCCATTTCAAATCCCTTATTTGGCGGCATCCGCTAAAATTAAAAGTACGAGTCTAATTTACATGCATCTTTATCCACGATTTGTGCCCAGGTCTTTTGCTGTCTTTGCGCTGGCTGCTGCTTTGACGCTGCCTTCCATAGCCCAGTTTGCGAACCCGTCGGCAGCTCCGGGTACGCCCGTACACAATGCCAGGGCGTTGCGCCCACCGGCGGGCGCGAAGGTTGCCATTTTTGAATTTGAAGACCTTGAGTGCCCGGATTGCGCGCGCGCGAATCCGCTGCTGAAAGAGGCGTCGGAGAAATATCGCATCCCCTGGGTGCGGCACGATTTTCCTCTGCCCTTCCACACCTGGAGCTTCGATGCGGCTGTAGCAGCGCGCTGGTTCGATACGAAATCGAAGAAGCTGGGTGACGACTTCCGCGATGCCGTATTCGCGAACCAGGCCAGCATCACCACGCAGGATGGTTTGCGCACCTTTGCGCAGAAGTTTGCTGAAGATCACAAACTGGCGTTTCCCTTTGTGGTCGATCCGCAGGGCAAGCTGGCGGCGCAGGTGAAGGCCGACTACGACCTGGGGCAGAGCATCGGAATTCAGCACACGCCGACGATCTGGATTGTGACGAACAAGACGAGCGGCACTCCGTTTGTCGAGGTGGTCGACCGAACTCGTCTCTACGAATTAATTGATCAGGCAATGGCAGAGACGAAGGCCGAACCTGCTGCTGCAGCGCATCACGCCAGCGGGAAATGAAGATTTTGGATTTGTGCTGATCGCGGCGAAACGCAGATTCTTCGCTGCGAAGAATAACAAGATAGTGTGAGGGGAGTTATCCGTGCCGTTATACGAGTACCGCTGTAAAGCCTGCGGGCACCAGTTTGAGAAGATACAGAGCTTCAGTGCTCCGGAAGAAAAAGTATGTCCAGTATGCGGGGGCGAAGTGGAGAAGCTTTTGTCCGCGCCAGCCGTGCAGTTCAAGGGCTCGGGATGGTATGTGACTGACTATGCCGGAAAGGGCGGCAGCAAGCCCGCCGCGTCCAATTCCGATACAGGCAGTGGCAATGCAAGTAAACCTGCCGAGAAGCCGGCGGCTTCTACCTCATCGGAAAGCAGTGCGCCTGCGTCTAAACCAGCGGCCAGCAAGAGCGAGTAAACCGGGCAAAGCGTTACTTCTTTGCCGTCTTTTTCGTGGATTTTTTTGTTGCACTCTTCTTTTTTGCCGAGGTCTTCTTCGCTGCAGATTTCTTTTTAGCAGGGACCTTGGCTCCGGCCTTGCGCGCTTCCGACAAGCCAATGGCAATGGCCTGCTTGCGGCTGGTGACCTTCTTCTTGCTGCGGCCGCTCTTGAGCTTGCCTTCCTTCATGGCACGCATTTCGCGTTCGACAGAGTTCGATGCTTTGGGGCTGTATTTACGAGCGCTGGATTTTTTCTTTGCAGGCATGCGTCATTCACTCCCTAAAGAATGGGAAGCATGAGCAGGCGTTAAGGTTGTGCCAGGCAGAAACCGTCTATGCAACCAGCGGAGACAGCTTATCTTGCTGCGACAGCTGCGGGAAGGATGTCTTCCACATCGACCCACTCCGTCGGATATTCTCCGGTATAGCAGGCGACGCAATAACGATTGCCATTGCCGTCGCAGGCCTTTTGTAACCCTTCGAGTGACAAATAGGAGAGCGAATCAGCCTCAATGAAGCGGCGGATCTCTTCGATGGAATTGTTGGCTGCGATAAGGTCTTTTTTGCGCGGCGTGTCTACCCCGTAGAAGCAAGGCGATATGGTTGGCGGGCAGCTGATGCGGAGATGTACTTCCTTCGCTCCCGCGGCGCGCACCATGCGCACGATCTTGCGGCTGGTCGTTCCGCGAATAATGGAATCGTCGACAAGAATGATGCGCTTGCCTTCGAGCAGATTGCGCACCGGGTTGAGCTTGAGCTTCACGCCGAAGTCGCGCACGCGCTGCTCGGGCTCAATAAATGTGCGGCCCACGTAGTGGTTGCGGATCAGGCCGAAGCGAAAGGGAATGCCACTCTCCGCCGCATAGCCGATGGCTGCGGTCACGCCGCTGTCAGGCACGGGTACGACGAGGTCGGCATCGACGTGCGATTCGCGCACGAGCTGGCGGCCCATCTCTTCGCGGCTCTCCTGCACCCAGCGGTTGTAGATTTTGCTGTCAGGACGCGCGAAGTAAACGTGCTCGAAGATGCAGCTCGACTGCGGTACTCCTGTCGAATATTGCCGTGAGGTGACGCCGTCGCGCGTGACCATCACAAGTTCACCGGGCTGTACGTCGCGCTCGAATTTTGCGCGGAGCAGGTCGAAGGCGCAGGTCTCTGATGCAAAGACGATGGTGTCCGGTCCATCGGGATTCGAGATGCGGCCCATCGAGAGCGGACGGAAGCCGCGTGGGTCGCGAGCCGCGAACACGCGGTCGCGGGTCATCATGACAATCGAGAAAGCTCCATCGACCTGCCGCAAAGAGTCGGCGATGGCATCGACGAGGGTGCCTGCTTTCGAGTGCGCGATGAGCTGCACGATAATTTCAGAGTCGCTGGTTGTCTGGAAGAATGCGCCTTCGCGCTCAAGCTTTGCGCGCACGTTGCCGAGATTGACGAGGTTGCCATTGTGCGCGATGGCGATCAGGCCCTTCGTTGAATCGACGCGAATGGGCTGGGCATTCAGCAACGCCGAATCTCCGGTCGTCGAATAACGTGTGTGGCCGATGGCCATGTTGCCATTTAGTTTCGCCAGGACCTCTTCGGTGAAGATGTCCGCGACCAGTCCCATGCCCTTGATGTTCGAGAGGCTGGTGCCGTCCGCGGTGGCGATTCCGGCGGACTCCTGTCCGCGATGTTGCAGTGCGTAGAGGCCGAGATACGCCTGACGCGCCGCATCGGGATGACCATGGATGGCGACGACGCCGCATTCCTCGCGAAGCTTGTCGTCCTGGGCAATATATGGGTGCCCCAGGTTCGCGAAGCTAACCTGGGTTTCTTCTCCGGGAATACCTTCGATCAGCAGGTGGCTCACGCAATGACCTCATCGTACAACTTGGCTTCAAGAGCTCCGGCCCAAACATGCTGCAATCCCAGAACAGTTTCGTCAATCACTGTTTTTCCGTTTACCTTAATGCGAAAAAGATTTTTTTCTGTCTCGCCAATGTACAGGGCCATGAGCCCTGCATGTTTCGCGACGACGGCCTTGATTTTTTCGACTGTCGAGGCATCGCAGGTAACCACAACTTGCGTTGCAGTCTCACCAAAAAGCTGCCAGGCCACAGGCAGATCCAGCCCTTCCTGCAGATGAGCCGTTACGCCGATGCCATTGCCGAATGACCCTTCGGCGAGCGCCACGGCGATGCCGCCGTCTGAGATGTCACTTGCGGAGTGCAGCAGACCGGCATCGGCAAGCTCGGCAAGGCATTTATGCAGGCTCGCTTCAACGTTGAGGTTGAGGCTCGGCGGAGTGCCCCAAAGTTCGCCAAGGACCGTCTTGGCATATTCGGAGGAGCCGAATTCGCGCAGGCGATCTTCGATAGTTGGCAGCTTCGCAGGCGCGATCATCAGAACCGCATCGTCGGATTTTTGAAAGGCTGCCGGGACAGTCTTCGTGATGTCTTCAAGCAGACCGACGATGCCGAGAACCGGCGTGGGATAAATGCCTTCGCCCCGCGTTTCGTTATACAGAGACACGTTGCCGCCGGTAATGGGCGTTCCGAGTGCAATGCAGGCTTCGGAGATGCCGTCGATAGCGGCAGAGAACTGCGCCATGATCTCAGGTTTTTCCGGATTGCCGAAGTTGAGGCAATTGGTCGCGGCGATGGGCGTTGCGCCCGTGCAGGCTACTTTGCGCGCAGCTTCGGCGACGGCGTGCGCGGCTCCGAGTTTTGGATCGAGATAAGACCAGCGGCTGTTGCCGTCGAGCGCCATGGAAAGGCCGCGCTTTGTTCCCTTGATGCGCATCACACCGCCTTCGGCGCCCGGGCCTTGTACGGTGTTGGTCTGCACCATGGTGTCGTACTGTTCGTGCACCCAGCGCTTGCAGCAGATGTTTGCCGAGGCCAGCAGCGCGCGCAGGTCTTCGGTGTAGTCGCGTGTGCCGCCGGTCTTGTCTTCGTAGCCGAGTTTATTCAGAGCGCTTCTGGTCGGCTCTGTTGACACAGGCGCTTTCCATTCGCCGATGGGACGATGGTACCGAGGCGCGTCATCAGTCAACGACTGGTTGGGGATGTCCGCGACCAGTTCACCGTGATGCAGGATGCGCAGGCGCGGCTCGGAAACGACGGTGCCGACGATGGTGGCATCGAGTCCCCATTTGGTGAAGACGTCGAGCACTTCCTGCTCGCGGCCTTTGTCGGCGACGAGGAGCATGCGCTCCTGCGACTCGCTGAGCATCATTTCGTAGGCGGTCATGCCGGTTTCGCGCTGCGGGATGTAATCCAGATTCATTTCAAGGCCGACACCGCCGCGCGCTCCCATTTCGCAACTGGAGGAGGTAAGGCCGGCAGCCCCCATGTCCTGAATGCCGACGATGGCTCCGGTCTTCATCGCTTCGAGGCAGGCTTCGAGCAGTAGCTTCTCCATGAACGGATCGCCGACCTGCACGTTGGGACGCTTCTGCTCGGAGCCTTCTTTGAACTCTTCGCTGGCCATCGTCGCGCCGTGGATGCCGTCGCGGCCTGTCTTGGCGCCGACGTAGATTACCGGATTGCCGACGCCCGTGGCTTTCGCGTAGAAGATTTCATCGAGGCGCACAAGGCCAAGGGCAAAGGCATTCACCAGCGGGTTGCCGGAGTAGCACTCCTCGAAGCGCGTTTCGCCGCCGAGGTTAGGCACTCCGAAGCAGTTGCCGTATGCGGCAATGCCATGGACGACACCTTCTACGATGGAGTGATTTTTGTGGACGACCTCCCGCGGTGTGTTTTCGTCTTCCGTGATCGGCCCGAAGCGGAGCGAGTCCATGACGGCGAAGGGCCGCGCGCCCATGGTGAAAATGTCGCGCAGGATGCCGCCGACGCCTGTTGCCGCGCCTTGAAATGGCTCAATGTACGACGGGTGATTGTGCGACTCGATCTTGAAGGCGCAGGCCCAGCCGTCGCCTACATCAATGATTCCGGCATTTTCGCCCGGTCCCTGAACGACGCGGTCGCTCTTGGTCGGCAGGCGCTTCAGGTGGACACGCGAGGATTTATAGGAGCAGTGCTCGCTCCACATAACACTGTAGATACCCAGTTCTGTGAGGCTCGGCGTACGACCCAGAGCCGCAACGATGCGCTCGTATTCGTCAGGGGTAATGCTGTGCTGAGCCAGAAGCTCGGGGGTAATGGCGATGGCCTGCGGGACCACAGGGAGCGATTCTGATTTCATGGCGGTTACATCTTTATTGTCGCATGGCCTCCCGCCCTTTGTGGCAAAGGACAGGTGGTTGGGCCGTCGGCACTCAGGCCAGTGCATCGCGGATGGCGCGGATATGCTCCGGGCGGGTGCGGCAGCAGCCACCGATGATCTGCGCCCCGGCGGCGGACCATTCCCGGGCAAGCTGGCCGAAGCCGACAGCGTCAGAAGTTCCAGTCCAGCAACGGTGTTTGGCATCCCAGCCTTCGCCGGAGTTGGGGTAGACGACAATCGGCTTGCGAGTCGCCTGCTTCAGCTCGGAGACCAGCGGCAGGATCAGCTTCGGCTGGGTGCAGTTGATGCCAATGGCGATGACCTGCTTCTGCCTGTCCAGAAACTCGGCGCAATGCGCCAGCTTTTCGCCGTGTGAGACATGCTGCTCGTCCTTGCAGGTGAAGGAGATCCAGCCCTGAAGGCTCGGGTGCTGGTGCAGGGCTTCTACGATGGCCTCGGCCTCTTCGAGCGACGGAACAGATTCGAGCGCGACGAGATCGGCCTGGGTGGTTTCGACGACGGCCAGACGATCCGCGTGGAACTGGACGAGGTCGGCGAAACTCACATCGTAATTGCCATGGTACTCCGCGCCGTTGTGCAGGGCTGCGCCATAGGGACCGAGCGACGCGGCGATCCAGACGGGCCGTTTGGATTGCTGCTGGTAGCGGTCGCGCGCGGCAACAGCCAGATCGACGGATTGGCGCAGTGCAGCCGCTGCGGCTTGCGGAGGCTGGCCCAGCTCGGCATAACCCATGGCCGACACCTGATAGCTGGCGGTGAGGATGCAGTCAGCACCGGCTTCGAGATAGCTGAGGTGAACGGCCTCGATCGTCTCTGGACTGTCCGCGAGCACATGCGCGGACCACAGGGGTCCAGTGATATTGCATCCGCGGTGCTCAAGCTCGGTGGCCATACCGCCATCAAGGATGCGCAGATTTGCGATATCGAGTTGACCCCGTGGCGTCATGGTGTGGCCTTACGCCGAGCGCTCACCGGCATCACCCAGCGTCACACGGGTGGTCAACTTGCGCTGTCCCCGAAAATAGGTGACCGCAATGGCGTCGCCAACCTGATGGCGGTCCATGATCTCGTCGATATCCTGCGTGCTGGCTACCTCCCGCCCATCAATACCGACAATGAGGTCGCCGCCGAGATAAATCTGCATGTTGCCCAGATAGGCTGTCTGATTGCCACCGTGCAGCCCGGCGCGTTCGGCTGGGCCACCGGGCAGGACGCGCAGAATCAGTACTCCGTAGTCCGCGGCAAGGCCCATCTGGCTGGCAAGATCGGGGCCGATGGGATAGGACTTGATGCCGAGCGAGGGCCTGCGCACATGCCCATACCGCTGGATGTCGCCCAGCACGGCCTTGGCCGTATCAATCGGAATAGCGAAGCCGATGCCTGCGTTCTGGTCGGCGGTCTGGTCCTGGTTCGGATTGGTGGCAATCAATGAGGTGATGCCGATGACCTCGCCGCGGGAGTTCAGCAGCGGCCCACCGGAGTTGCCGGGATTGATGGCGGCGTCGGTCTGGATGGCGTTGTCGATCAGATCGCCGGTCGGGCCCTGAATGGAACGCTTGGCGCTGATGATGCCGGTGGTCATGGTGCCGCTCAGTCCAAAGGGATTACCGATAGCGAAGACCTTTTGGCCGACCACCAGATTCTGCGAGTCAGCGAGCACAGCAGGGACCAGATTGGGCGCTGTAATTTGCAGCAGCGCCAGATCGTGATGCGGATCGGTCGCGACGATGCGCGCTTTGTAGGTGTGCTTGTCGTAGGTGTTGACTTCGAGCTTCTGCGCATTCGCAATGACGTGATAGTTGGTGAGAATCTGGCCGTCCTTGTTGAGGATGAAGCCCGACCCCTGTCCTCTCTGCGGTACGGCTCCATAAAAGAAGTCGAAGGCGACAGCGGACGAGGTGATGTTCACGACCGTGGGAAGAGCTCTTTTATAGACAGCGATGTTGTTCAGCTCTTCCGAATCGAACTCGGGCGCTGCGTGGGCCTCGGTCAGATGCAGAGATGAGGGAACACCTGTGGGCAGCATCTGGCTTACCGGCCTGCTGCGATTGATGAGATACCAAAAACCGCCGACCAGCACGAGCACCAGGACAAACCTGCGAAAAATCATTGAAAACGCCATCCGTTCAAAAATTGCATTTTTGACTGCTTGCCTATTTTTGACGCAGGCAGTCTCGAAGCATCACTCTCTATTTTAGGCTTTTGCTGATTTCAAAAGAATCAAGCTGTCGTCCTGGAGCGGAATCAATCTGTCAGTTTGAATCCAGCATCGAGAACAGCACATGTCCGATAAGCCCGTTATTCGGACATGTGGATTGAGCACCGCTCGTCCCTATTGATGCCCTGGAATTACTGCGAGACAATCAAGCGAGCCAAAATATGATCACCATGCCGCGTTCGATAGCTGTCATTATGGGGCTATTCGTTTTGCTAATCGTGATTCCACTGGCACATGTTGTGGTTCCGTGGGCACTCTCCACGCTTCTGCCACGTTACGGATGGGCAGAGGGGTCTCCGGGAATCTGGAATCGGCTTGGCCTGATTGTGATCGCACTCGCGGCCGCCCTTCTCATATGGATTTTTGCTTCAGCTATTCCCCAGACTCCCTCCAGGGTCAATCTAGGGCTGACTCCTTCCTTCTTGATGATGCGCGGTCCGTACCAATTCACACGCAATCCGATGTACGTCGCTGAACTGGGACTATGGCTTGGCTGTGCCATTTTTTTCGGAAGCCCCGGTGTCTTGATCGGACTCCTGGTCTTGTGGTCCGTCGTGACGTTTATCATTCTGCCGCGGGAGGAACGCAGCTTGGAAGTGGCCTTCGGTCAGACCTATCTCCAATACAAGAACAGAGTTCCACGCTGGTTCTGAAAGCGATCCGACAACCCTGAAGTCTCAACCACTGAATTGGTTGCGTCGGTCCGGAATGACTCGTACCGGAAAACGCTCTTTCCTTCAATTGAGCGATATGTCGGCTACTCGGACAGGAAGCAGATCCTTCGCTACGCTCAGGATGACAGCTTTTGCGACAACACTTTTTTATGGGTGGATGGGTGAAGCTAGCTGTCACCTCAGTGCTTCTGGCACGATGCGGACTTATCGAAGATGCGTAAAGATCTCGTTCACCTGCTGCTGCGTATTTTCGAGTGATCCGCTGTTGTCGATCACGAAGTTGGAGCGAGAGATTTTCTCGCTGTCGGGAATCTGGCTGGCAAGCCGGCGGCGCGCATCTTGTTCCAGGAGTCTGAGTTTTTCGGTGTGTATTTGCGTCCCCGCCGAAAGACGCTCAATGAAACGCTGGATTTTCACCTCGTCCGGAGCTGTCACAAGCACAATGCGGTCGAAGCGGTCGCGCCATCCGGGAACGCTGCCTGAGTCGCCTGCTTCCCCGCTTGCTTCAAAGATCAGGGCCGATTCGACCATGGCAATCGCCTTCGGGTCGCGCGCGAACAGGTCGTCCATCCACGCCTCCTGCGCCGCGATCACCGGCGGGTGGACGATGCGATTCAGTTCGTCGAGCTTGCCCTGATGAAAGGCGAACTCGGCGAGCCGTGCTCGATCAAGCGTTCCGTCGCCGCGCACCACTTCCCGCCCGAAGTGCTCGATGATCCGGCGATACACTTCCTCGCCGGGCTGCATGAGCCTTCGGCCTACCTCATCGGCAGAGATGACATGTATACCGTGCGCCGCGAACATCTGCGCCACGGTGCTCTTGCCGCTTCCCAATCCGCCGGTAAGGCCTACGCGCAGCATTGTTTTTAGACAGCCAGACCGCGGCGCAGCTTTGCCGCTCGCACGGTATTCGACATCAACATGGCGATGGTGAGCGGGCCCACGCCGCCGGGTACCGGCGTGTATGCGCCTGCAACGTTGAAGGCTGCAGGGTGAACATCGCCCACGATGGTTGAGCCTTTGAGCACGAACATTTCTTCGCGCTTCTCATCGCCGGCAAAATACTTGTCAAACTCTTCGCGGGTGGTAATGCGATTGATGCCCACGTCGAGGATGGTCGCGCCGGGCTTGACCAGATCGGGTGTTACATAACCGGGCCGGCCGATGGCCGCGACAAGAATATCCGCGCTGCGCGTGAAGCTGCCAAGATCGCGTGTCTTGCTGTGGCAGATGGTTACGGTCGCGTTTTGCTGGAGGAGCAAAATGGAGATCGGCTTGCCGACAATATCGCTACGCCCAATGACTACGGCGTTCTGCCCGGAAATCGGCAGGTTGCTGCGCTTCAACATTTCAATCATGCCCGACGGCGTACAAGGAGCCAGCGCCGGCTGGCCCGTTTGCAGACGCCCGACGTTGACAGGATGAAAGCCGTCGACGTCTTTTGCCGGAGAGACGGCCTCCAGCAGCAGTTTGGCATTGACGTGTTTGGGCAGCGGCAGCTGGATCAAAATTCCGTCGATGTCCTCGCGTGCGTTGAGATCGGCTACCAGCTGCAACATTTCTTCGGTGGTGACCGTGTCGGGAGGCGTGATCAGGTCGGAAAAGAGGCCCAACTGCTCGCAGGTGCGTACTTTGCTGCGAACGTAAATCTCCGAAGCGGGCACATGGCCCACCAGCACGGCAGCCAATCCGGGGCGAATGCCCTGCGTTGCAAGCTGCTGCACTTCCGCGGCAACTTCGGCTTTGATCTGACGGGCGATTGCGTTTCCATCGAGGAGGCGTGGGGTTGTCATCTCTAGCTCATGGTAAAGGATGCGTACACTGTTGACATGGTTGATGAGGGACTTACTCCGGAAGTGCTGGCTCTGCTGGCCTGTCCGGTATGCCACGGCGCATTGCACGCTGATGGCAGCCAGATACAGTGTGCTCAGTGCGGACGCAGATATCCGATGGAGGATGGCATTCCCATTCTGCTGGCGGATCGCGCGCAAACTGGAGCCGCCGATTAGTGTGGGTGGTGGACGAAGGGATGAATCAGCCAGTAGGCGATGCCCGAGGCGATGAGAATCGCCAGAAAGAGCAAGACCAGCATCGTTGCCCACGATGGGCCGCTGTAGTGTTGTGGCTGCTGATCATTCATTGGTTTTCGATTAAGTATCTGCTTCATTCTTTACCGGAGGCAAGCGAGCCAGGGTGGAATGGCGGTTCGCATGAGTCGATGAAGGCGATACTCTAGAACTGTTGCGTAAGTTGTATGCATTGCCCGAGGGCTGCCTGCAAAGGTTTCAGGTCACGGTTCAGGCCGTGCACCGGCAAACTGTTTTATGCAACAGATTCCTGAGGGAGAAGCATTTGCGGGATCAGGTACAGACACAGCTTTTATCCGAGACAGCATCGCAGCGACCCCTGTGTGTGGATCTGGACGGCACACTGGTCAAGAGCGATACGCTGGTGGATTCGCTGCTGGTCCTTCTGCGTGCGCATCCCCGAAGCTTTTTGCAGACCTTCCGCTGGGTGCTGGATGGCAAGGCCGCGTTGAAGGCCCAGGTAGGCCGCGTCGTGTCGCTGGATGTGGCGCACCTGCCGTACAATCGGCCTCTGCTTGCGTTTCTGGAGCAGGAGCACGCGCAGGGGCGCAGGATTTATCTGGCAACGGGCGCGGACGCGAAGCTCGCCAGAAAGATCGCCGCGCACATTGGGCTCTTTGACGGCGTTCTGGCCAGTGACGGAGACAAAAACCTCACCGGCGATCATAAGCTCGACGGATTGAGGGCCGAATTCGGCGAGGACGGCTTCGACTACATCGGCAATGCCGATCCGGATTTGCCGCTCCTGCAGCATGCGGGCGAGGCCATGTTGGCCAATCCGCACGCGTCCCTGCATACGAAGCTGAAGTCACGCAAGATCAATATCGGGCGGCTCTTTGAAGATCGCGTCTCGCGCAGAAAAGCATTTCTGAAGGCGATCCGGCTGCATCAGTGGGCGAAAAATGTGCTGATTTTTGTGCCCCTGCTGCTGGCTCATGCCCTGAAGCTGCCGCTTATTCTGCATGCGATTCTGGCGTTTTTCTGCTTCAGTCTCTGCGCCTCTGCCACCTATGTCGTGAACGACCTGCTGGATATCGAGGCTGACCGGCGGCATCCGAAAAAACACTCGCGGCCTTTTGCTGCCGGAGACCTGCAGGTTTCTACCGGAGTGGCGATCGTTCTTGTATTTCTGGCCGCCGCACTGGCTGGGGCGCTCTTCCTGCCTATCGGATTTCTGGGCTGGCTGGGACTGTATCTCGTCGTGACCTTGAGCTATTCGCTCGCCTTGAAGCGGATCGTGCTGGTGGATGTGATCCTGCTCTCCGGGCTGTATACGGTGCGTATGCTGGCCGGGGGAGCAGCTACGAATACCGACATTTCGACATGGCTGGCGGGTTTTTCCGTCTTTTTGTTTTTCAGTCTTGCCATGGTCAAGCGCTTCAGCGAACTGCAGAACCTGCGAGAACGGGGCAGCATGCCGTCAAACGGCCGCGGCTACCTGGTGAGTGATCTTGAGCAGCTTCGCAGCTTCGGTACGGCCAGTGCCTATGCGGCCGTGGTTGTCTTCTCGCTCTACATCAGCGGAAGCAATGTTACTGCGCTTTATGCTCACCCGATCCGCATGTGGCTGATCGTTCCGCTGATGCTGCTCTGGATTAGCCGTGTGTGGCTCCTCGCCTCGCGTGGCGAGATGAATGAAGACCCGGTGATTTTTGCAGTCACCGACCGCATGAGTCTGCTGATCGGACTGGCCGTGGTGGCCATAGCGATATTCGCCGCGCTCTAAAGTTGATAACTGGCTCGAGGCATCCGTTACGATAAAGAAGCATGTCACGCCATTCGCAGCCGAAATCTGCATCGCCGAAGAGCAAATCCCCGAGGTTTGAATCATGGGGGCGCTATCCCAGGCTGCACGCCGACGTGGTCCCGCTGAGCTGGACGTCGGATTTTCCCCTGACCGAGCCGCCTGCAACCAAGATGCTTCCCGTCGGGGCAGGGCGCAGCTATGGAGATGTGTGTCTGCTCGAAAATGGCACGCTGCTCAAGACACGCGGCATGGACCGGCTTTTGCACTTTGACCCGCAAACGGGCGTGCTGCGCTGCGAGGCGGGTGTGACGCTGGCCGAAATTCTGGATTTCGCGGTGCCACGCGGCTTTTTTCTGCCGGTTACGCCGGGAACGAAGTATGTGACCGTCGGGGGAGCCATTGCGAATGACGTTCATGGCAAGAATCACCATGTGGCTGGGACATTTGGCTGCCATTTATTGCGTTTTGAGCTTATCCGTTCCGATGGCGCGCGATTTGTCTGCAGCCCAACGGAAAATGTCGACTGGTTTTCGGCGACCGTCGGCGGTATGGGGCTGACCGGGCTGATCAGCTGGGCCGAGATTCGCCTGCGTCCGATTGTTTCCCGCCGGATGCAATACAAAGGGACGAAGTTTGTCGGCATCGATGAGTTTGTTGCGCTCTCCAGGGCCAACTCACACGCGGAATGCACGATGGCCTGGATGGACTGCGTCTCGACGGGCAAGAACTTCGCCCGGGGCATCTTCATGCAGGGCGATCACAGTGAAGCGCCTGAACCGCTTACGCTCAGCAAAGAGCCCTGGCTGTTCTTACCGCTCGACCTGCCGGAGTTCATGCTGAATCGCTATTCCGTGGGTCTTTTCAACACGCTTTATTACAACAAGCAGCTTGGCAAAGAGAAGAACGGCCTTGTCGATTACGAGCCATTTTTCTACCCGCTCGACAAGCTGTTGCACTGGAACCGGATGTATGGAAAAAGCGGATTGCTGCAATTCCAGTGCGTACTGCCATGGGAGGCAGACCAGCAGATGGGCATGGTGAAGATACTCAAAGCCATCGCGGCCTCTGGATTAGCCTCATTCCTGGTTGTCATTAAGGTTTTCGGCGACATTCCCTCGCCCGGCATGCTGTCCTTCCCCGCCCCGGGAATCACGCTGGCGCTCGATTTCCCCATCCGCGCCGAGGCCAGCTTCGATCTGTTTGATCGTCTGGCCCGCATTACGCAAGATCATGGCGGCCGCATGTATCCGGCCAAGGATGCGCGCATGACCGCAGAGCAGTTTCAAGCTTTCTATCCGCAATGGCAGGCGTTTGCGCGCTATGTAGACCCCGCGTTCGACTCGGCTTTCTGGAATAGGGTCACGGCCCGTGGGTAGCGCGCGCAGACAGCTTCCATCTCGCATTCTGGTGCTGGGCGCAACATCGGCCATCGCGAATGGCGTGATGCGTCCACTCGCAGCAAACGGCGCGCAGTTTTATCTGGTGGCGCGCAATGCCGAGAAGCTGACGGCGGTGGCAAGCGATCTGGAGACACGCGGCGCTTCCGCAGTTTTCACGCATGTCATGGATCTCGACGACACGGCAGCGCACGAGCAGGTGCTGGCTGAGGCCGCGCGGAAGCTGGAGGTCATCGATCTCGCGCTTCTCGCTCATGGAGTGCTCGGCGATCAGGAAAAGGCGCAGGCCAGCTATGCGGAGACGGAGGCGATTCTGCGGACGAACTTTCTTTCCGCTGTTTCGTTTATTACATGGCTGGCGAATTACTTCGAGAAAACGCAGCAAGGAACGCTGGCGGTGATTTCTTCCGTAGCCGGGGACCGGGGAAGGAAAAGCAACTACGTCTATGGAGCGTCCAAGGGCGCATTGAATATCTTTCTGGAAGGAGTGCGCAACCGGATCGACCGGAGCGGTGTGCAGGTGCTGACCATCAAGCCGGGATTTGTGGCCACGCCCATGACGGCGCACTTGCCGCAGAACGCGCTGTTTGCGCACCCATCTGCCGTGGGACGAGGCATTTTGAAGGCAATCGAGAAGCGCAAAGACGTGGCATATGTGCCGCCGGTATGGGCGCTCATCATGCTGATCATCCGCTCGGTGCCTAATGCAATTTTCAAGAAACTGAATCTGTAGAAACGAGTCATCGGGCAGCAGCGGGAACGGGATTCGCATCGTAGACGACCCGACAAAGTGGACTGACCAGTCATTTTTTTGAATCGGAAATTGGTCCGATGACATCTAATGCGTTGAGTTGACTGGAGTTGGCGTTAGTCTTTTTCGCGCTCTCAAGCGTCTTCTATAAAATAGAAATGTGTTTGCGCGTCTAACCTTACACGGTTCAGACACACCAAGAAAAATAGGGTTTCCACAACAGGAGGTTTTGTTCCACCAAACCTTTTGGGATAATCCGGATTCGTTTCACTACTAATTGCGGCTATACCGTTTTCTCCTGCTGGTGTAGACCGAAGGCGCGGCAGTTCTGGAGATCAGAGGCCACGCTTCGTGTCAAAGGGGCATGCAAGGTCTGAACGGTAGAACTGTTTCCGCTAGAGAAAGCCCACCCCTTTTCCGGCCCGCACATTATTGCCGAGTTCATTGCAGGTGTTTGCAGGCCGCAGGAGAGATTGACGCACTATGTGGATAGTCCGCCTCGCGCTGCGAAGGCCATATACGTTTGCCGTTTTTGCTTTGCTCTTGCTCGTTCTTGGGCCGATCTCCATCATGCGTACGCCCACGGATATTTTCCCGAATATCAATATTCCGGTCGTCGCCATGGTTTGGCAGTACACCGGTCTATCTCCCGAGCAAATGGCGCAGCGCATCGTGTTCCAGAGTGAGCGCACTCTGACCACGACCGTCAACGACATCGAGCATATCGAGTCGCAGTCGATGAACGGCATTGGCGTCATCAAGATTTTCTTCCAGCCAAAAGTCAATATCGCCATGGCCGTCGCCCAGGTCACCGCTATCGGGCAAACGCAGTTGCGTCAATTGCCGCAAGGGACAACGCCGCCGCTGATTATTCAATACAGCGCATCGAGCGTCCCGATTATCCAGCTTGGCCTTTCCGGTCAGGGATTATCTGAGCAGCAGCTCAACGATTACGGCCTCAACTTCATCCGTACCCAACTGGTCACCGTCGAGGGCGCAGGCATTCCATACCCATACGGCGGAAAGCAGCGCCAGGTACAGGTCGATCTCAACCTGCAGGCTCTCCAGTCCAAAGGACTATCGCCTTCCGATGTCGTCAACGCCATATCCACGCAAAACCTGATTCTGCCCTCAGGCACCATCAAGGTTTCTCAGTTCGAATATCAGGTTGAAACCAACAGCGCTCCAGCCGCTGTAGCCGAGTTGAATGACCTGCCGGTTCGTGCCGTCAACGGCGCAATGGTTTATATCCGCGATGTGGCGCATGTACGCGACGGCTTTCCTCCGCAGACCAATATCGTGCGCGTCGACGGCCAGCGAGCTTCGCTGCTGACCATCATCAAGACCGGCGATGCTTCGACGCTGGACATTACCGAGGGCATTCGCGCGAAGCTGCCGGACATTAAAGCCCAGCTCACTCCGGCGCTGAAAATCACTCCCCTGGCCGACCAGTCGATCTTCGTGCGCGGCTCGATTAACGGCGTTGTGCGTGAGGCCATCATTGCCGCCTGCCTGACCGGGATCATGATCCTTGTCTTCCTGGGAAGCTGGCGCAGCACGCTGATTATTGCGGTCTCGATTCCGCTCTCCATTTTGTCTTCGTTGCTGGTACTGAGCGCGCTGGGCGAGACCATCAACATCATGACTCTCGGCGGACTGGCGCTCGCCGTCGGCATTCTGGTCGATGACGCCACGGTCGAGATCGAAAACATCAACCGCAATATTGAGATGGGAAAAGCCGTCGAGCAGGCCATTCTCGACGGCGCTTCGCAGATTGCGGTCCCTGCCTTCGTTGCCACGATCTCCATCTGCATCGTCTTCGTGCCGATGTTCTTCCTGACCGGCGTGGCGAAATACCTCTTTGTCCCGTTAGCCGAAGCCGTGGTCTTCGCTATGCTGGCGTCCTACCTGCTCTCGCGTACGGTTGTGCCGACCATGGCGAAGTATCTGCTGCAGGAGCACGACGAAGACGAAGTAGAGCGCAAACAGCAGAGCCGTAATCCTCTGGTACGATTCCAGCAGGGTTTCGAGCGCGGTTTTGAGAAGTTCCGTCATGGCTATCGCGGCCTTCTCGAAATGTGCATCGCGCATTCGATGATCTTCATGATCGTCTTCTTTGTCTTCTGTATCGGCTCGGCGGTGTTTCTCTACCCGTTTCTTGGCCAGGATTTCTTCCCATCCGTCGATGCCGGGCAGTTCAAGCTCCATATGCGTGCCCGCACCGGCACCCGTATCGAAGAAACAGCCCGCCTTTGCGATGAAGTCGAACAAACCATGCGTGAAGTGATTCCAAAGGATGAACTCGTCACGATTATCGATAACATCGGCCTGCCCTATAGCGGCATCAATACGACCTACAGCAATTCAGCGGCGATCGGCCCAGGCGATGCCGACATCCAGGTATCACTCACCGAAGATCACCATCCCACAGAAGAATATGTGCAGAAGCTGCGTACGGTCCTGGCGCGCCGCTTTCCCGGAGTCACCTTCTATGAGCTGCCGGTCGATATGGTGACGCAGATTTTGAATTTCGGCCTCCCTGCGCCAATCGACATTCAGGTCGTCGGCCCCAATCGCAATGGGAACCGGGCATTTGCCGAGCAGATGCTGAACCGTGTGAAATTCGTCCCCGGCATCACGGACACGCGTATTCAGCAACCCTTCGATAATCCTCGTCTATTCGTAGATGTAGATCGAACCAAGGCGCAGCAGATTGGCCTATTGCAGAGAGATGTGGCGCAGAGCCTGCTAGTCGCTACCAGCGGAAGCTTCCAGACCTCGCCCAACTTCTGGCTCAATCCCCAGACGGGTGTCAGTTACAGCATCGCGGTGCAGTCGCCGCAATATAACCTGGACACGCTGCAGGACATGAGGAATATTCCACTCACGAACAGCACCGCGGCCACTTCCGGCTCTGCGCTCAGCAATGGGGCGGGCCCTCCACCCCCGCCCGCCGTCGCTGTGCCCATGGGCGGCCAGCCTGTCCAGATCCTGGGAAATGTGGCCGCCGTCGTTCCCGGGTCGGAAGAAGGCACCGAAACGCACTACAACATTGCTCCGGTGATCGATATCTACGGCAACGTAGTCAACAGCGACCTTGCAAGCGTTGCCAGGCACCTTGAAAGGATCATTGCCGATATGAAGGGCAAGCTGCCGCCCGGTTCGCGGATCGTCGTCCGGGGCCAGGTAGAAACCATGCGGACTTCATTTATCGGCCTGGTAAGCGGCCTGGCGTTCTCGATTCTGCTCGTATACCTGCTGATCGTCGTCAACTTTCAGTCCTGGCTCGATCCGTTTATTGTGATCTCCGCGCTGCCGGCCGCCTTGTGCGGCATCGTCTGGTTCCTGTTTATTACTCACACGCGCATCAGCGTGCCCGCCCTTACCGGCGCAATTATGTGCATGGGCGTGGCCACGTCGAACTCCATTCTCGTTATCAGCTTCGCGCGCGAGCAGTTGGAGGAGAATGTAGGTGATGCGCCAGCCGCAGCCCTGGCAGCCGGCTTCACGCGCTTCCGGCCGGTCCTGATGACCGCGCTTGCCATGATCATCGGTATGGTGCCTATGGCGCTCGGTCTGGGCGATGGCGGCGAACAGAATGCGCCTCTGGGCCGCGCCGTCATTGGCGGCCTCCTGTTTGCCACTGTATCGACGCTGTTCTTTGTGCCCACGTTCTTCAGCGTTCTGCACAGCAGGATACAGCGGAAAAGGCGCGCACGGCAGAATCGCAACGAAAACACCCTGCCAGAGATTGGGGAGAATTAAGAAATATGAGTAACACGCCTGAATCGCATAACCCTCAAGCCCCGCAGCAAGGCGGGTCGACGCACCGTGGCGGCGCGATCACTCTTCTGATTGTGGTTTTTGTTGTAGCTGCTATTCTCGCCGTCACCGGTGTTTTTCAGCGCCTGAGCGCACGCTCCAAACTGGAGGACCGGACCAACGAGCTGGCCGTGCCTGATGTGCTCGCCGCAGCGCCGCAGCCAGGCAGGTCGACAGATGAACTTACGCTGCCCGGCAACCTCTTCGCCTACGTCGATTCGCCAATCTATGCCCGCACCAATGGATATCTCAAGAAGTGGTATTTCGACATTGGCGCGCATGTAAAGAGTGGCCAGCTGCTGGCTGAGATCGACAGCCCGGAAGTCGATCAGGAACTGGCGCAGGCAAGAGCGGACCTGCTCACGGCAGAGGCGAACTCGAAGTTTGCGCAGACTACCTCATCGCGTTATCAGGACCTGCTCAAAGCAGACGCCGTTTCGGCGCAGGATACGGAAAACTTCAACACACAGGCGTCAGCCACAGGTACACAAGTGAAATCAGCGCTGGCCAATGTGCAGCGTCTGGAGCACCTTGTTTCTTTTGAAAAAGTCTATGCTCCGTTTGACGGCATTGTCACGGCTCGCGGCATCGACGTGGGCCAGTTGATCGATGCCGGGGCCACAAGAGAGATGTTCCATATGGCAGCCGAGCAGACTCTGCGCGTCTACGTCAACGTGCCGCAGATTTATTCCCTCGCCACCAGGCCCGGGGTGCTTGCCGACCTCACGTTTGATGAATATCCCGGCCGGACATTTCAGGGCAAGATTGTCCGCACCTCCAAAGCGATTGATCAGGCCTCGCGCACACTGCTGGTCGAAGTCGAAGTGGACAACCGCAAGGGCGAGCTGATTCCCGGCGCATTTGCCCAGGTGCATTTCAAGCTGAACGATGCGCGGCCCGCGCTGATTATTCCAGTGCCCACGCTGATCTTCCGTTCCGAAGGTTTGCGCGTCGCTATCATTCAGAATGACAAAGCGAGACTCGTACCCATTACCATCGGCCGGGACGATGGCAGAACCGTTGAAGTGGTCGCTGGTCTCCAGCCAAATGATCTGGTGATTCAGAACCCGCCGGACTCAATCATCGATGGCGAAACCGTGCATGTGGTCAAGCCCGAGCAGCAAAACGCCCAGGCGCAACAGGGTGGAGGCAAGTAGGAATGACAACGCTCCGCCATCAAATTGTCAGCGCCAGCGTACTGTGTACGCTGGTGGCAGGCTGCACGGTCGGCCCCAACTACAAGCGGCCTACGGCGCCTGCTCCCCCGGCATTCAAAGAAACAGCACCGCCGGCCATTCCGAACGGCTCATGGAAACAGGCCCAGCCAAGCGATCAGGTTCTGCGCGGCAAGTGGTGGGAAATTTACAACGATCCGCAGCTGAATGCGCTGCAGGAAAAGGTGGCCATCTCGAACCAGACATTGAAGGCTGCGACAGAGCAATACTTCTCCGCCCGCGCCGCAGTGCAGGTCGCCCGCGCCGATTATTTCCCGACGCTGAGCGCGGGGCCTGCGATTTCGCGGCAGCATTTGTCCGCGAATCGGCCAACCGCTGTTCCGGGAGCGGTGGGCCAGTACAACGACTTCTCGCTTGTCGGGGAAGCCAGTTGGGAGCCCGACCTGTGGGGAAAAGTACGTCGCAGTGTTGAGTCCTCGCGTGCCAGCGCACAAGCAAGCGCCGCCGACCTGGCAAATGTGGAGTTGAGCGTCCGTTCTGAGCTGGCTCAGGATTATTTCGAGCTGCGCGGCCTCGATCTGCAAAAGCAGCTGCTCGACAACACCGTCATCTCGTTCCAGGCCTCTTTCGATCTTACAAAGGCGCGCTTCAAAGGCGGTGTCGCTACCGATTCAGACGTGGCGCTGGCAGAGACACAACTGAAAAGCACGCAGGCGCAGGCCATCGATGTAGGAGTAGCGCGCGCGCAGTTCGAGCACGCTATTGCAACGTTGATTGGCGAACCGGCGTCCACGTTCAGCCTGGCGCAGGCACCCCTCAACCTGCCCCTACCGCAGATCCCGGCCGGCATTCCCTCGGAGCTTTTGGAGCGCAGGCCGGATATTGCAGGCATGGAGCGCCGGGCCGATGCGGCCAATGCGCAGATCGGCGTAGCAATTTCCGCCTATTATCCGAACATCACTCTTTCCGGAGCAGGCGGCTTTGAAAGCAAAAATCCTGGCACGTGGATTCAGGGGCCAAGCGCGCTGTGGTCGTTAGGCGCTTCCGCCTCGGAATATCTCTTTGACGCGGGACGCCGTCATGCCCTGACGCAAGAGGCTCGCGACAACTACGAAGTCACCGTCGCCAATTACCGCCAGAATGTGCTGAGCGCCTTCCAGGATGTCGAAGATAATCTCGCGGCACTGCGCATTCTGGATGAGGAATCTGTCACGCAGGCGGCTGCGGTTGCGGCCGCAGAGCGGTCGCTTCGGATCAGCACGACTCGATATAAGAGGGGGCTGGACGATTATCTGGTTGTGCTCACGGCGCAAACCGCATTGCTGACCAACCAGCGCACACAGGCCGATATCACAACCCGTCAGTTTGCCGCGAATGTGCTCCTTATCAAGGCGCTTGGCGGTGGATGGGATACAACACAGCTTCCCAAGATGTAGACAATTTCAATACAGGTCCGTTTAGGGCAACGGACCTGTATTGAACGCCTCAAACACGTGTCCGCTGCTGAGGCGATAGATACCGAACGACCTGCCAGTCTTTCCCCGCAGCTCAAAGATCAATTCCGCGCGGCCGTCTCCATCCGTATCTGCGGCGTCGATAAGACGCATGCGGGGAACGATGTCTAACGCCTTGTCGCTGGTCAACTTCTTGAAGAATATCTGCGGGGTGCCATAAAAATCGGGCTGGGCAATCAACGTAACGTATCTCGCCTCACCATCGCTGCCGGTAGTTTTCGCCGTTAGAACCGCCGTCGCGCCGCCATTGTAGGAAAGCTCGAAAATATTGAATTTCTCATCCTCAAGCGGCGGCAGCGGAGGAGGGGTCGCTGCTTTGCGCCGGGCCGTTGTTGCTTTTGTAGCCGTCTTTGTTACATTTGCTGGCTTTGTTGCCGTCTCGAATCCTGCGGCGATTGCCTTCTGCGCCAGATCTTCCATAGCCGCCTTGAACTTGGCTGCATCCGCTGGATCGGTCCAACTATAGGTGTATGGATGAGGCTCTCCCGTCTTCACGTCAGAGATGGCGGCCATCTGGTTCATGTCCATCGGCAGGCCTTCAAGCTTCGAAGGTTGCACGGCTCCCTCTTGCACCTGCGGCTTGCCGTAACGCAGCTTCGGACGATCAGGGTCAGCAGGAAAACTCACTGGACCGCCGCCATTGGCGGCAGTCGCGTCTTGATGCCGGTGCAGCGTAGGCCGATCGGGATCGACGCTGGGAGCATTCTGAGAGCTGCCTGAACTGCTGCTCGTATTGCCCGAATCCGATCCAGAACTGCTGCCGCTGGAATCGCGGCGGTGCAGTGTCGGCTTGTCGGGATCGTCGCTGGACGCGGTTGACGGATTGCTGCTGCCTGTCTGTGAACCGGAGGAGCTGGTTTGAGTGCCAGACGAGCTTGTCTGGGAGCTGCCGCTGGTCGATCCAGCATTGCTGGTATCGCTCGAATCTTTGCGATGGAGCGTCGGCCGATTCGGATCGCTGCTCGCGGATGACGAAGAGTCGCCGCTTTCGCTATCATCCTTCCGATGCAGGGTAGGTCTGCCGGAGTCAGCATCCTTCACCACCTGCGGTGGATGCTTCGACATGGGTGGCTTTGCCTTGACAATCACCATCTCGGGCTTCACTGCCCCAATTGCGATCCACGAACCGCCCAGATTTTGGGCACCGTTGACATTGAACAGCCCTCTGGGTGTGCCGGCCTGTTCCAGCTCGTAAATCGTCCCGGTAAGGACGGTCAAAGGCGCTGGCTGCGCCAGGTACAAGCCCCCGGGTTGATATTGCTGTCCATCCCAGACGGCCAGCGGAATAAGCCTGCCTGCCCTGGGGTTGGTGAGGTCGCCTGTCCATTCAAAAACCCCGCTGGCGCGCAGCGTAGGGCCTGTATCGGCATCTTTCCGGATACGGCCCGGGTATTGCGCATAAGCCGCGTTACAAAGGGACGCGATCAAAGTGGACGCGACGAAGACAAATCGCATTGCCTGGCGGCGGACATGTGCGACGGGTCGTGACACAGACTCCCCGTCTGGGAAACAATCGTCTTGACCCATGTTTCTAAACTTGCGGAAGGACCCATTCATGGAAGTTCACGAAAAAGTTTCTGATTTTACCCTCCAGGACGACCAGGAGAATACCGTTCATCTTTCAGATTACGCCGGAACGCCGGTTGTGTTGTTCTTTTACCCTCGCGCCGACACACCGGGCTGCACGATCGAGGCATGCGGTTTCCGCGATGTCTTCAAGAAAATCCAGAAGGCCGGTGCGGTGGTGCTGGGCATCTCCCGCGACACGCCGAAGGCTCAGGCGAAATTCAAGGCAAAATACGACCTTCCTTATCCACTCCTTGTTGATGTAGACGAAAAAGTGTGCAAACAGTTTGGCGTGCTCAAGGAAAAGAACATGTATGGCAAGAAAGTGATGGGGATTGAGCGGACAACCTATTTAATTGGCCCGGACCAGACCTTGCTCAAGATTTTCCCCAAAGTAAAACCGGAAGGCCACGCCGAAGAGGTGCTTGAGGCGATCAAAGCGTGGAAAAAATAAACGGGGATGCCGTAAACAAGGGTAGGCGCGGGTTTTAACCCGCTCACCAGTTGTTGAATAATCAACGCGGCTTCAGCCGCTGGTTTTTCTTCTCAGACGGACTTCCTCAGCGGGGGCGGCCAAATCGCCGCCCCGTCTGCTTTGAAGACTACTGAACGGTGAAAGTCAGCGTGGTTTCGGCGTCGATTTTTGCTTCTTTTTTGCCGGTTGCAGCCGCGCCTACGGTTCCTGCGCCTCCACCTGCGGCTGCTCCGATGGCAGCCCCCTTGCCTCCACCGAAAATTCCACCCAGCAGAGCACCCGCTGCCGCTCCGCCGCCAATCTTCAGGACATTGCTTTTGGTGTGGCCTTCACCATCGCGCGCAAAGGCATCCGTTTTGACAGGAATTCCATTGACCGACGTGACCTCCAATGCCAGGACTCCCGAATTCTTGAGGCGACCTGAGGACTCGGCTTCGGCGATCCTGCCTCGCACCCTGGATCCACTCCGCGCCACGACGGTTCCGCGGACAGAGATATCGCCAACCAGCGTGCCGGTCCAGTGCTGACCGGTCGTAGCCGTACCGGAGCTAAGCGCGGTATTGTTCCGCACCACAATGGTTGTGCCTCGCGGAATACGAGGATTCGAAGTTTGGGCCTGAGAAGAAAGCGCTGCCGCAGTGAAGACGAGTGCTGTGACAAGGTGTGTGACAATACTTTTGAATCCAGAGTGGTGACGCATCGTTGGCTGCTCCCGTTCCTGATATTTTGATTCGACTCGTATGTCTCGGATTGCGCGCCCTTACCGTAATGTTGCCTCCGTTCTTCCCCGGTCGTTCTATGAGCACGCTCCGGACATTGTCGCACGCGCCCTGTTGGGCAAGCTTGTCGTTCGCGAACGGAAGGGCGAGTCTCTCGTCGGACGCATTGTGGAAGTGGAAGCTTATTTTGGCCGGGAAGACCCGGCAGCACATTCCTATGTGGGGCGCACGGCACGCAATGAGGTGCTCTTTGGACCGCCGGGCTTTGCCTACGTTTATTTCATCTACGGCATGTATTACTGCCTGAACGTATCGTGCGAACCGGACGGGCAGGCGGGCGGCGTGCTGATCCGCGCACTGGAGCCGGTGGAAGGGCTGGCGGCCATGGCCAGGCTCCGCAAGCTGCCGCCCGATCCGAAACCTCAGTTGCTGACTTCAGGGCCGGGTCGCTTGTGTCAGGCACTCGACATCACCCGCGCCGCGCACAATGGCGTCGATGTGACCAGCGCAGCTTCCTGTCTGCGCTTTGAGAGCGACGATTACCGCCCGGATGAAATTGAGGTGACGCCGCGCATCGGCATCCGCCATGCCGCTGATCTGCTGGCGCGCTTCGTCATTGCAGGAAATAAATTTGTTTCTCGCGGTGGGTGACCTTTTCACACGCTCGTCCGTATACTTGGCAGAATTAACAGCAACGGCAGAAAAAGGACGGACCGATATCGCATGAAACGCAGCGCTCTCTTCATCGCATTCACAGCTTGTCTCGCATGTGCCAGCCTTCCTCTGGCAGGCCAGGATGCGACGCCACCGGAGACCAAGGCTCCCGCACCGCAAACCCGCGCCCCCATGCCCAAGCCGACGAACCTGCAGATCTTGCCCAAGGATATTTCGACGGATGATCTGATGAAGCTGATGCGCGGCTACTCTCAGGCGCTGGGAGTGCATTGCAATTTCTGTCATGAGGTAGATCAGCAGACACACCGGCCGAACTTCGCAGCCGATACCAAACCTGAGAAGGGCAGCGCACGCACCATGATCGCGATGACGCAGGAGATTAATGCCAAATTTATGTCGCAGATCCATGATCCGGATGCAACGCCTGCGGACAAGAGCGTAACCTGCGCTACCTGCCATCGCGGCAATTCCATGCCCGCCCAGTTCGTGCCCAAACCTGACGAGCATGAGCATCCGGCGGGCAGCATGCCAATGCAAAAGCCTCAGTAGCTATATGCGAATTCCCTGGTCCTGCGCAGCATGCGTATGCCTGATTGTCAGCGGCCTATGCATGCATGCGCAGCAAACGAATCTATCAGCGGCTTGCCAGAAAGCGGACTTCAGCCAGGTAGGCCAGCCTGCGATGTTTGGACCTCGAGATGGCGTCGCTTTCGGCATTTCGTCAAAGAAGCATGCATTCACCGCCTCAGAAGACATTGTGCTTACAGTTTGGATTGACAACGAAACGTCATCTCCCAAGGATTTTTTTAGTTGTTCTATGTTGTGGGACTGGAACGTAGATGTTTGGGATGAAGATGGGGTACGTCTCGTTAGCCGTCTGGAAATGCAGGAACGCGAACAGCCCGGGGTTCCTTTGATCTGTGCAAGGAATATTGCCTTTAAGGTTCCGCCTTTCACCTGCATGAGCACGAAGGGTATTGTGGTGCTCTCAGGCGAGTACAATTTGCGGCCGGGAACATATTCTGTCACGGGTAAATGGCTTGAGAAACAATCGCTGGTGGATTCGCCCTCACGGCCGCCCATACCCGGCGAAGCTTTGATAATTACCCTCGAAAAGACGAAATGACCAGATTGTCGATGAGCCGCGTCGTTCCCACAAACGCGGCTACGGCCACCAGCGCTCCGCCGCGCACGTTCGGGATATCGACCAGCGTGTCCGGATCGACAATCGCTACATAGTCGACGCGGACATCAGGCTCAGAAGCGAAGATGCTACGCGCAGTTTCGATCAGTGCCTGCGATGCAGTTTCGCCCGCAGCCGCTCGCTTCTCTACTTCTCCGAGAGCACGCTGCAGCACGAGAGCCTGTTGACGCTCGCGCTCCGATAAATATCGATTGCGTGAGCTCATCGCGAGGCCGTCATCCTCCCGAACGATGGGGCAGACGACAAGCCGCAAGGGGAAATTCAGGTCGCGGACCATCTTGCGCAGCACCGCAACCTGCGCTGCATCCTTCTGGCCGAAAAACGCTTTGTGCGGACCGATGATGTGAAACAGCTTGCTGACGACGGTAGTAACGCCGCGAAAATGTCCTGGCCGCGAAGCCCCGTCAAGCCGGTCGCTCACACCTTCTACCAAGACAAACGTGCTCGCTCCCGACGGATACATCTCATCCACCGTCGGAGCGAAAATTATATCGACGCCTTCGCCTTCGAGCAGCGCGCAGTCCTGCTCAAAGGTGCGCGGATACTTCGAGAAATCTTCATTGGGGCCGAATTGTGTCGGGTTCACAAAGATGGAAGCTGCGACGATATCGCACTCGGCCTTCGCTGCCCGCACGAGCGACAGGTGCCCTTCGTGCAAAGCGCCCATCGTCGGAACAAGGCCCAGAATGCGGCCTTCGCCGCGCAACTGAGCGCAGGCAGACTGCGCCTCAGCAACTGTTTTGAAGATCAGCATGGCCGTTTATGCTTTGCGCCGCAGCGTCGATGAGCTGTCCAATGCCGCGCGCGTCTCTTTCGGCAGGTGGTAGCTTTCGTTCTCGCTGGGGAACTCGCGCTGCTCAACGTCGCGCAGGTAGCCATCGATCGCCGAACGGAACAGACCGGCAGCGTCGCCGTACTGGCGAACAAATTTTGCCGGCTTCGAGAAGGTCAAATTCACAAGATCGTGAAAGACAAGGATCTGCCCATCGCAATCGGAACCGGCCCCGATGCCGATCGTCGGCACATTCAGTTTTGCGGTGATGTGCTGCGCCACCTCGCGCGGCATGCCTTCAAGCACAATGGCGACGGCACCGGCAGCTTCGAGCGCCAAAGCATCCTTCAGCAGGGTATCGGCTGCAGTAATCGACTTCCCCTGCACCTTGTAGCCGCCCATGCGGTGCACCGACTGAGGCGTGAGTCCGAGGTGCCCGATGACAGGAATCTCCGCGTCAGTAAGCCGTTCGACCAGCTCCACGCGGTTGGCTCCGCCTTCGATCTTGACCGCCTCTGCGCCAGCCTCCTTCATAAAGCGCGCGGCGTTCATCACGCCTTCCTGCACGCTCACATGATAGGAGCCATATGGCATGTCGGCTGCGACAATCGCGCGTTTCACCGCACGTCTTACGGCGCGCGTGTGGTGCAGCATCTCGTCAACCGTGACCGGCAGCGTCGTATCATAGCCAAGCACGACCTGCGCCAGGGAGTCGCCGACGAGGATCAGGTCGATGCCGGCCTCGTCCACCAGCCGCGCCGTGGCATAGTCATACGCGGTAAGCGCAGTAATCGGCTTACCGTTGTGCTTTTTTTCCTGAAGTGTTTGGAAGGTTACCTTGGCCCGAGGAGCCGAGGCATTTTGCGCGTCTGCGCTACAGAAATTTGTCACACTCATTTTTTTCTCCAGTGCAGCTCCCTGTGAGGGATGCTACCCGAACCCAATTTCTGACTATACGCTTTAGATGCCGGCTGCGTACAGTCGACTCAAGTCACGGATATACTGGCGGACATCCGGCGTGCGGGACCGTAGTTGCAAAAGGACATAGCTAAGAGATCACCAGGGCTGTAAAAGTCATTGGTACTGAAGGATCATGAATTCAATCGTTGTCAGCTCGGTGGTTTTCGCATGCGTCTTTGCGGGATCGCTTGTTGGCATGGCTCTTCACCGGGCTCTCCCTGAGGATCATCTGGGATCGGACGCAAAGGACGTCGTAAAGCTGGCGATGGGACTCATTGCGACGATGGCTGCGCTGGTCCTCGGAATGCTCGTCTCTTCCGCTAAGTCCTCATACGATACGAGAAAGAGCGAGGTCGCCGAGATGTCTTCGAGGATTGTGACCCTCGATCAATTGTTGGCAGGCTATGGCCCGGAAACCAGGGAGTGCCGTGCGGAGTTTCGCGATCTTGTGGCCAATGGGCTCGATCTCATCTGGCCTCGGGAGGCATCCCGGCAGGTCGATCTCAGGCCGAGGGAGAGCGGTGAGAGCTTTTATACCCAACTGCGGTCCCTGACACCGAAGAATGACTCGCAGAGCGCCATTAAGGCCGAGATCATCTCGGTTGCCGCTAATTTGCGGCTGACACGCTGGCGCATGTTCATCGAGGCGGAACAGTCAACGATGTCCATTCCCCTGCTGGTGGTTTTGGTCTCATGGCTGGTGGCCATCTTCATCGGCCTTGGCCTTTTCGCACCTACGAATCCCACCGTAATCGTATCGCTGTTGATCTCCGCATTGGCGGTTTCTGCTGCGATCTTCATCATCATGGAGATGTATACCCCGTTCAGCGGGGTACTGCAGATTTCATCGGCCCCGATTCGCGACGCTTTGAACCAGTTGGGACACTGAAATCGGCGGAGTCGGCCCTGCGGATAGGCAGCTGGGTACTTAACCCTTGGCGGCCGATGCGACTGCGACCGTCTGCGGCTGATAGCCACCCACCTCGGGACGAAAGGCGATCGCAATGCGGTTCCAGCTATTGATCTGCGTAATGGCATAGGTCAGCTTTACCAGATCTTCTTCGCCGAACTGGATGCGTGCCTCCGTATAAGCATCCTCCGAAGCGTGGCCCTGCTGGATGTTGGTAATGGCCTCGGTCCAGGCGAGGGCCGCACGTTCGCGTTCGGTGTAGAACGGTGCTTCGTGCCACACGGAAAGCGCGTAAATCCGCTGTTCCGTCTCGCCTTTGGCGCGCGCATCTTTTGTATGCATATCGATGCAGTAGGCGCAGCCGTTCAGCTGCGAGGCGCGAATCTTGACCAGTTCATAGAGCGACGGCTCAATGCCGCTGCGACGGATGATGGCCTCCAGGTGCAGCATGCCCTGATAGCCCTCCGGAAATGCTTTCTGATAATCCAGGCGTGGTTCCATGAGACATCCTCCTCAAGAGAAAGATGTTTGGCCGGAAAATTCGTTGCAACTTGTGCAAAATAACTGGCTAGGGTCCGGTGTAGAGCTCGATCGGAGAGAAGCCGATTTGCTTCGTCTTGTGATCGACACGCAAAAAGGTTGGCGTCTTGCCGCCGTTGATAGCGACTCCCATGACCACTCCATTGCCTACGGTCTTGGTGATCGTAATCTCGTGGCTCCTGATCA
>Ga0207114_1005_pt1 | contig 73350 bp, 60 predicted proteins | sample Alteio_BWMinHeat_70_FD_153560 | JGI IMG/M metagenome (GOLD analysis project Ga0207114, IMG submission 153560) | Enriched cells from forest soil in Barre Woods Harvard Forest LTER site, Petersham, Massachusetts, United States -... | ecosystem: Environmental > Terrestrial > Soil > Temperate forest >... | reverse complement strand
CCGACCCCCACCAAATAAATCCAACCTAGATGAGGCGAGACGGCCCATAAACAAACCAGCAGTCCCAGCATGACCAGGTGGCAGAGTAAGGCAACCCAAAGGCTACCCTGCACTCCAATTCGAGACGGAATGCTGAATAATCCGGCCAGCCTGTCAAAATCAATGTCCTGACAAGCATAGAGAATGTCGAAGCCCGCCACCCAAAAAAGAACCGCCGAGCCCAGCACCAGCGGGGTCGCCAGACCGTTCAAGCCGCGGATCGCGATCCACGCAGCTACGGGCGCCAGCATGAGTGATACGCCCAGCCAAAAATGGGATAGGACCGTGAAGCGCTTGGTGTAGGAGTAAATGAAAATAAATCCCAAGACAGGCACGGCAAGAAGCGCGGGCCAGGCGTTGTCACGAAGCAGAAAAATGAAGGTGGAGGCGACGAAGCCAGCACCGCAAATCATAGCAAAGAGTGCGACGTTCGCCGTGCTCAATTGGCCAACCGGCAAATGACGCTGTGCGGTTCTTGGATTGGCGGCATCAATTCCGCGATCGGTGAGCCGGTTGAAGGCCATGGCGGCGCTGCGGGCAAAAACCATGCAAGCCACGATTCCGCTCAGCTCGATCCAAGAGAATTCGTTTTTTCCCTTCCAGGCCAGGGCCGCACTCAAGAGCGCAAAGGGCAGGGCAAAAAGGGTATGGCTGAAGCGGATCATCTCCAGCAGCATGCGAATTCGATGCACCATGAATCCACCCGTCAGCCACAGCCCAAGCACCGGGAAAGATCGAAACCATCCTCGACGCCGTCCATCGTTTGAAATTCTCCGGTACGAATGAGGCCCTCGATAGTGTAGGACAAAAGCGAGCCGACGCCTGGCAGGTTTCGAACGCCTTTCCGCCCCTCGTTTTCAAGAAGTACCGTAATGGCGGTAGGCAGTCCCAGAATTGTTTCCGCGGCCTTCCGATACGCCTTCACTCGATACAGGCTGGCCCGACGAGATTCCAAGAAGTGGGCGTAATCGGTTAGCTGGCGGGCAATTTCTCGGTTGCTCATGGTTACCCCCTAGCGCAATGATGCTTTCAGTTTGATGTCTCTATTTTATACGTATGTACACTTATAAGGCAAGAGCCCTCTTTCACCTGTTTATCTCCATAACTTGCTCAATTGCCCTTGCCCCCTTCACACTTTGGGGCAACAATAGTCCATTGCGTAGATTGTCAAAGGTGCATCGAAGTGGAGTTGGTAGAATGAGGATCCTAGTTGGCATTGGGGCTATCCGTCTACCGGAGCCGGCCGGATGAGGGCTTCGGTGCGCTCCCCGCGCGCCTGGCGCGAGGGAGGCAGCACAAAGTGGGATCTAATCCCACTTTTTTTGTTTTTTGGGTTTCGTCAAAGAATCGAGATTTTTGTCAGGAAAAGGACCAACCATGAACGGCGCCGATTTGTTGCGTATTGTGGATCTGATGCACCGGGAAAAGAACATTTCCAAGGAAGTCATTTTCGAAGGCATCGAAGCCGCCGTGCAGCTTGCGACGGAAAAACAATACGGCGAGGACGAAGACATCCAAGTCAGCATCAACCGCGATTCCGGCGAGATCCATGCCAAGAAAGGAGAGCAGGTGATCGACCCCGAGCTGCTCGGTCGGATCGCCGCTCAAAGCGCCAAGCAGGTGATGATTCAGAAAATTCGCGAGGCGGAGTGTAACGCCACCTTCGACGAATACATCGCCATGAAGGGGGACTTGGTGCATGGCGCGGTCCAACGATTCGAAGGCGGCGCCGCCACGGTGAGTTTGGGGAAATCGGAGGCCATTCTTCCCCGGGGCGAACAGATTCCTGGCGAAACCCATCATGTCGGCGAGCGCGTCAAGGCTGTGGTACTCGACGTTCGCAAGGTCGGGCAACGGGTCAAAATCATTCTTTCCCGAACGCACCCGGACTTTGTGCGCCGTTTGTTTGAGAACGAAATTCCCGAGATTGCCGATCGAACCATCGAAATCAAGGCGCTGGCACGGGAAGCAGGTTATCGCGCCAAGATCGCCGTTTCCAGCATCGATCTCAAGGTGGACTGCGTGGGCGCATGTGTCGGGGTCCGCGGCAGCCGCATCAAGAACATTGTCGACGAGTTGGGGGGCGAGCGCATTGATATCGTTCGTTGGAACGACTCCCTCCAGGTGATGATTCCCAATGCTCTGCAGCCGGCTCAAATTGAAGAGGTTTTCTTATATCCACGGCTGGGAAGGGCAATTGTCCTGGTCAAGGAAGATCAGTTGTCGCTGGCCATCGGACGACGAGGCCAAAATGTGCGGCTGGCATCCAAGTTAGTCGGCTGGGACATCGAGATCATGACTCACGATGAGCTCAACGAAGGCATCGAACGCGCGGAAAACTGGTTCCGGCAAATTCCGGCAGTGACCGACGAATTGGTGGAGGCATTCATTGAGGAAGGATTTCTTTCATATGACGACCTGACGTTCTTAGAGCCGGCGCAAATGGCGGAATTGGCGGGACTTAGTGAGGAGCAGGCGACCAATTTGATCGCGTTTGCGGAAGCGGCGGCGGAAAGGGTGGAGCAAGATAATCGAGCCGCTAAGGCAGCCGAGGGGGAAACGGGTGCAACCGCGACCCCGGCGGAAGGCCATCGCTCAACCCCCAGCTCCCGAGCCGCTGAGTTATTCCCCGATCAAGAGTCGGCCAAAACAGAAGCTGCCAAGCCCACTCTCGAAAGCCTTTTTGGACCTGAACCGACCTCTAAGCAGGAAGAAAGCCTGAGTGCTGCCCAAGTGTTTGGTGAAACTTCAGGGTCCAATACCGAAGAAATCAAAAAGGATGAAGGAGAGGGGGATTAGCGATTTTGCGCCGAGTTTGGCAAAATTCTCTGGGCGCGAAACGCAAAACGAGCAAAGCGCCTGGCAGACGGACGGGGTGGGGTCAGAACTAAGATCAGATTCCCTTTTCAAGGGCAGCAAAACCGGTAAAATAGCGAACACCGGTTTCGGGAGAGTATCTGTCGTTTTGCCGGATGGCCAATTGGAGTCATCCTTGGAGGAGCCGCGATTTGCAAAGAGAGAAAGTTCGAATCTATGCCCTGGCCAAAGAACTGAATGTCGAAAGTAAAGATCTGCTGGATCTTTGCCGTCAGGCGGGATTCGATGTCAAGAACCAGCTGAGCGTCTTAGATCCGGAACAACGCGATGCCGTCGAGGTCATGATCCGAAAGGGCGGCGGGATAGCAGTGGCTGCGCCCCCCAAGCCGGTCGTTTCTGCCATCCCCACGATCCCCACTCCGGTGCCGGTCCTGCCAACGCGGACCGTTCGCCGAGAGGCCGAGCCGGCCAAGCCGGCGGTTCCTCCTTCTCCAGCGGCGGCTCCGGTAACACCGGTCTCCGAGCCCCAAACTAAGCTTCCACCTGCGGCGGCAGCCAAAGGCCCCGAGTCCATCCCCGCTAAGCTGGAAACCCCGATGAAAAGCGAAACGGCTCGTCTGGCCGAAACTGCGGGCCGCGTGCCGGATCTTTCCAATAAACCCCCTGGAGCCGGCACCGGAAGAGTCCCAGACTTGAGTCAACCCCGAGGCGACGCAGGAACCCGCCCTCAACGCAAGCGCGATATCCCTCGGCCGATGGGCGCTCGACTCGCCACCCCTCCTCCCCTAAAGCAAAAGCCGCTTAAGGATACCAGGAAACCCCAGGAGCCGGCGGCCCAAAAGCCCATTGCACGACCGCCGATGGAAGCTATCCGGGGAGGCAATCTCAACATCCAGGATTTGCTGAATAAGACCAATTTGACAGAGGCGATTCCCGCTTCAATCGAGGCGGAGGATGACGAGGGCGGTGAGGGAAAGGGCAAAGTTCGGCCCGGAGGCGTCGCCGGCCGCGATAAACGCCACCAACAGCGCAACGAACGAGCCAAGCAGCGCAAAGACCGCACCGAGGCCGACCGCGGCGGACGCGTTCTTCTCCTCGCCGAAGAAGATCGTCCGCAGCGAACCAAGGACCGGCTGCGAAAAGTCAAGCAAAAACAAAGAGGAGGCCCGACCCAACCGCGAAAAGGCAAAGTCCCCATTTACCTGCCCATTACGGTCCGCTCCCTCTCGGAGTCCATCGGAGTTCGGTGGGGCGATTTAGTCTTCCGCCTAAAGGATCGCGGCGCCGACGCTAACATTACCATCAACTCCATCCTGGATCCGGTCCTGGCGGAAACCGTTGCCCTGGAAATGAGCTGTGAGCTGGACATCAAGAGGCATTTGAACGTGGAGGATTCCCTGACAAACAGCTCGCAAGAAGAGGACGACCCCGCCGACTTGGTGCTGCGTGCTCCTGTCGTCACCGTCATGGGCCACGTCGACCATGGTAAGACATCTCTGCTGGATCGAATCCGGCGGAGCAATATTGTGGCCACGGAAGCGGGCGGCATTACCCAAGTCATCCGGGCCTGGCGCGTGGATCACAACGGCCGATCCATAACTTTCTTGGACACCCCGGGCCACGAGGCCTTTACCAAGATGCGCGCCCGCGGCGCCCAAGTGACGGATATCGCCGTGATCGTGGTGGCCGCCGACGACGGTGTCATGCCTCAAACCGAAGAAGCCATCAGTCATGCCCGCGCAGCGGGCGTTCCCATCGTGGTGGCAATTAACAAGGTGGATTTGCCGAGCGCCAATATCAACAAGACACGCCAGCAGCTTTACAGTCTGGAGTTGATTCCTGACAACATGGGCGGGGACATCCCCTTCGTGGAGACTAGCGCCGCTACCGGCAAGGGCATCGACGATCTCCTGGAACAAATTTTGGTGGTAGGCGAGACTCTACTGCAATTGAAAGCGAACCCGAAACGACCGGGTCAAGGCACCTGCTTAGAGGCCATGTTGACGGAAGGGGAAGGAGTCCGGGCCACCTTGCTGGTTCAAAATGGCACACTGCGTAAGGGCGAGATCATCGTCTGCGGCGCCACCAGCGGGCGAGCCCGCGCTATGTACGATGATTTAGGCCGACCTATTCAGGAGGCCGGACCCAGCGTTCCCGTCCAAATCACCGGGCTGGATGAAGTGCCCAATGCCGACGACCGGTTCCATGTGGTTCCGGAACTGACCGTGGCTCGTGAAATTGCCGACCAACGGCTGGAACGATTGCAGGAAGCATCGCTATTCAAGAGGGCGCCGGCAAGCCTGGAAACGCTCAGCCAATTCAAGATCGCCGAGTTGAAGGTCATCCTTAAGGCCGATTTCCGCGGATCCATCGAGGCCATTCGTAAGGAGTTGGAGAAGCTCCAACACGAGGAAGTGCGCGTCCACGTCTTGGAGGCTGCAATTGGGGCCATCACGGAAAACGACATTTGGCTCGCTTTGACTTCGCCGGAAAACACCATCATCGTGGGATTCAACGTCGTTCCCGACGACCGCGCCCGATCCTTGGCGGAGGAAAAAGGCGTGCAAATTCGCCTGTATGACATTATCTACAAGCTCACCGAGGATGTGCGAGCGGCTTTGGAAGGCAAGCTCAAGCCACGCGAAGAAGTGGTCCACCTAGGACGGGCTGTGGTTCGTGAGACCTTCAAGGTCAGCCGGGCGGGTACAGTGGCCGGCTGTTACGTGACTCAAGGCGTGATCGAACGGTCTGCTAAAGTTCGCCTGATTCGGGACGGGATCGTGATTTATCCTCCCGCCGAACGCACCGCAGGACTGGATTCTCTGCGCCGATTCAAGGAGGACGTTCGCGAGGTTCGGGAAGGCTTCGAGTGTGGCCTGAAGGTCGCCGGTTATGACGACGTCAAAGTCGGTGACGTCATTGAAGCTTTCCGCATCGACCAGGTGCAACGGACACTGTGATTTATGATTGAATTGCGCCGTCGAACAAGACGGCATCGGTCCCGTGACGAGCAAGGAGCGGACTGGCGGTCATGATCGTCAGCTCAATCCGTGTGCGGTTGCTGGTTCGTGAAGCCAAAAGTCTTAAAGACAAACGCCGTGTCGTTCGAAGCATCAAGGACCGCTTGCGAAATGCCTTCAACGTTTCGGTAGCAGAAATCGACTCCCAGGATCACCGCCAATTAGCCGTCCTGGGCATTGCCATGGTGGGAAGCGACTCACGGGAACTGACCAGCGCCTTGGACTTGATCGTCGACGCCCTACGCGGCCATCCCGTGGCGGAACTATTGGATTACCAAAGAGAGCTTTGAAATCGCAAGGAAGAGTGAGTCGTGAGTGAGGGACAGGGGGTGTCTCTTATATTTAGAGAGACGATCTGCCGCAACATGATTAAATGAAAAGACTTGTGCCACGAATCGATCGTCTCTCCGTTGACAAACGTGGCAAGTACCCGGTGCTCAGTACCCATTACTCCCTACTTCCTCACCACTCACCTTTTTGAGAGTTATGAAAGCCCACCGGTTGGAACGCGTGGCCGAAGTTGTTCGCGAAGTCGCCAGCGAGACGATCCTCTTTGAGCTTCGCGACCCTCGTGTGAAGGGAGTCACCGTCACGCGCGCGGAAGTTTCCGGCGATTTGCAACATGCCAAGGTTTACGTCTCCGTCATGGGTTCAGAAGCCGAGCAGAAGCTGTGCCTTCACGGCCTCCAGCATGCAGCCGGTTTTGTCCAGTCCAAATTGGCGAATCGATTGAAGACCCGATTTACCCCGGTCATCCATTTTATCCTGGACCAAGGAGTCAAAAACAGCATTGAAATATCCAGGCTAATCAACGAAGCTTTGGGGCAGTCCGCAGGCAGCGCCGGGACGGATTCGCGCACCGAGTCGAAGGAGGACTCGGAAGGTTCCTGACCGATGAAATTGATAATCGATTGATCGATCCAGCACACATAGGCAAGGAGGAGGGGCGAAAACCCATGGATGTTGACCAGGAAGCGACTATGCCTACCACCACTAATAAACAACGGCTGTTGACCCTCCTATTTACCGCTCTCAAGAAACGTTACCAACCCCCGGAGCCGGAACCGCGACCGGTTTTGGAGCAATTGCTTTATGCGGTTTGCCGGGAAGGCACGACCCGGGAACGAGCCGACCGGGCGTTCTTGGGCCTTCGCCAACGGTTTTATGACTGGAATGAAATCCGCGTCAGCTCTTCGCGCGAAATTGAAAGTGCGATCGTCGATCTTCCCAACTCGGAAGTTCGAGCCCAGCGCTTGCTCAGCCTGCTTCAGGAAGTTTTTGAAACCACCTTTTCCTTCGACTTGGAATCCTTGCACAAGAAGGGTCTCAAGCAGGCCGCCAAGCAATTGGCCCGTTATCAAGCCGCCAACGACTTTTCGGTTTCATGGGTTCTACAAAATAGCCTGGATGGTCATTCCGTCCCTTTAGACGAGCTGACCTTGCGCCTTCTTCGCCGGTTGGGGCTTATTGAGACCGACCAGGAAGAGCCGGAAGTTATTCGAGCCAGTTTAGAGCACTTGGTACCAAAAGCCAGGGCTCCCCTGTTCGGCGAATTGCTAAGCGCCTTGGCCGAAGAGCTTTGTCTCGAAGACGAACCGAATTGCAGCGACTGTCCATTAGCGGCCGAATGCCCGACGGGCTTAGATAACCACCGGACCGTATCTGCGAGCCGCGCCGGCCGGCCCAAGCCACGCTGACCATATCCGCCGAGCAATTCTCGGCCTCAAATGCATTCTTAGACATTGCCGCAGTCTGGCGTCCCCGGAGGCACGGCATACGTGTTCCAATCCTTTCAAATCGCTTGGTCTTCTTTTCTCACAATTCCGCTCCTCGGCGCTGCTCCAAACGTGCAGGAACTTCCAGGCAACCAACTCAAGACGATCTCAGCGCAGTCCCCAGCCAATCGCCAGAAAGAGGATCGCCGACAGGCGCGCGCTCTTTACGGCGCCGCTTTGCTAAATGCCCGGAACAAGCGCTTGCTGGAAGCTGTTTGCCAGCTGGAGCAAGCCCGGAAGCTCGATCCGACGGCGGCTCCCGTGGCCCGGGCCTTGATTCCCCTTTACTTGTCCTTGGGCCGCACTGAGGATGCCCTATCTTACTGCCGAAGAACTCTGGACCTAGATCCGGACGATTTTGAAACCTGGTATTCCTACGCGCGTCAACTGAAGGACCTAGCCAAGACGAAGGAAGCCACCGAGGCGATGGCGCGGGCTGTCTCCTGTCCGTCGTTGAAGGACCGGCCCCATGAGCTGGCCCAAATCACTTTTGACTTGGGTGTCCTTTGTGAGGAGTCCTCGAATCTCCCCAAGGCTCTGGCGGCATTTCGGCGGGCTGAAACGTCTCTTCTGGAGCACCGCCAAACCCTTATCGATTCCGGCCAAGTCACCGACAAACAACTTCACGCCGAGCTGGCCCGAACCTTGGAAAGGAAGGCTCACGTATGCGCCAAGCTGAAAAAGTTCAACCAAGCCGCAAGAGCGTATGAAGAGGCTCGAACGATTTTCAGGGATGATCTGAACGACTTATTTCATTCCGCTCGTCTCAACCTTGAATTGGCTAAAGCCTACCGCTCGGCCGGCCGCCAGGAAAAGAGCTTGGCGGTCCTCGATGAATATTTAAGGACCCAGCCACCCGAGGCCGAGCCCTATCGATTGCGAATCGCCATCCTGATCGATCTTGGACGGGAGGGGGAAATCATCCCGTCCCTGAAGACCTACGCCGATCAGGATAACCGCAACGTGGCGTTGCATTTGCTCCTGGCGGAACTGTACTCCCAAAAGTCGACTGATTGGAACAAAGCCCAAGAAGAATACAACGCCCTCCTCCGAGAAAACCCTAATGCGGAAGCCTATCATGGCTTATTCGAGATTCTAAGCAAGAAGGGTAGAGTGGAGGAAGTCCTGAGCACGCTCGACCAGGCAGTGGCTGGGGCCAATCCCACGGACAAGTCGCACGCCAACCCGTCGGAAGCTGCCAAGGCCCGAACCATAATGATGGTCATTGGCCAGGATCCTGAGTTGATTGGCCGACTCATCCCGCTAGGGGTTGCGCGAACTCGCGGATCGCATGGCCTGGATTTGGTAACACGTCAATTCCTGGCCCTATTGGCAGCTCGAACGAAGCAACTGCCGGCCGCAGAAAGCCTTTATCGAAGCTGTTTGGAAGAACCTCGCGACCTTCCCAGTTTCTTGCCTCAAGAGCAGGAGATTTATTCTGGCCTGCTTCGTGTCCTGCGGCTCCAAGGAAAACATCAAGAAGTCATCGAAACTTGCAAGCGAGGGCTTACCAAGATCCAAGCGGCTAACCGCCTACTCCTCTACGGCTATCTGGCCGAAACTTATAGTTTTCTTGGCCAGGAGGAGGAGGCCCTGAATGAGGCAGACCAGGCCCTTCAGCTGGCGGACGAAAAAAGTCGGCTCGATTGTCAAATAAGGCGTGCTCGTATTCTGGCGGAGGCAAATCAACGTACTAATGCGATCCACGAATGTCAGCCGTTGCTCAAAGATGACGCCAAACCGGAAGATGTTCACGCCATCCGTCTGACTCTGTACGGAATTTACTCCACCGCTCATCAAAACGACAAAGCAGAAGAACAGCTTCGCCGTATCCTCCAGGATTTGCCCGATGACGCTGGCGCCCACAATGATCTGGGCTACTTGATGGCCGACCAGGGAAAGAATTTACCGGAGGCTGAGGAGCTTATTCGCCGGGCCATCGAGTTGGATCGGCAGCAGAAGCATCAAGATGCCAATGCGGGATCAGACGACGATCAAGACAACGCCGCTTTTGTTGACAGTTTGGGTTGGGTCCTGTTTCGTCGCGGCCGGGTCCAGGAGGCTCTGCACGAGCTTTTGCGAGCCACAACGTTGCCGGAAGGGGACGATCCCGTTATCTGGGACCATCTCGGTGACGTCTATCTTCTCCAGGGCGAGTCAGCCAAAGCTCGCGATTCCTGGTCCAAGGCGATTTCGCTCTATGAAAAAGAAAGACGCCGCAAACTGGACGATCAATACAAAGAGTTAAAGCACAAACTGAAACAATTGGAGAATCCGTGAATTTGGCGCCTCGCCCGTTGCCGAAACACTGCCGGCATGGTTTGATATAGTAGGAGTGAGTGGTGAGTAAGTGAGTGGTGAGTGGTCGCAAAAGCGATGTTCTAGCACTCACCGATTGAATACTCACTCTTCTCAACAGGAGGAGCCATGTCAGGACATTCCCACTGGGCCACGATCAAGCATAAAAAAGGGGCCATCGACGCCAAGCGCGGGAAGCACTTTAGCAAGCTAAGCCGGGCCATCATCATCGCCGCCCGTCACGGCGGCGGCGATCCGGAAATGAATCTGAAGCTTCGCTACGCCATCGATAAGGCCCGGCAAGCCAGCATGCCCAAGGACAACATCGAGCGGGCTATCAAGCGCGGCACCGGCGAAATGGAAGGCATTACGCTGGAAGAAATCACTTATGAAGGTTTCGGTCCAGGCGGCGTGGCCGTTCTTGTCGACGTCCTGACCGACAACCGCAATCGCACCACCGGCGAGATCCGAAAAATCTTCGAACGGACCGGCGGCAAGATGGGCGCCGCCGGCACCGTCGGATACCTCTTCGAAAGAAAAGGACTTTTCAGCGTTGATGCCGCCAGCACCGATGAGGATACCTTAATGGGCATCGCCCTGGACGCCGGCGCCGAGGATCTGAAGCACGCCGGCACTACTTTCGACGTCACCTGCGAACCGAATGTCTTCAATCAGGTTCAGGAAGCTCTCAAGAAAAACAGCCTGACTCCGGTGGTGGCCGAATTAACCCAGCTCCCCAAGGCTCCCGTTGATGTGGGCGCCGAGGCCGGCAGGAAAGTCCTCCGCCTCATGGAAGCCCTGGATGACAACGACGACGTGCAAAACGTCTATTCCAACGTGAACATTTCCGAAGCCATGGTGGCTGAGGTAGGTAAAGAGTGAAAAGTAATCAGTGAAAAGTAATCAGTGATCAGTGATATGGACCCACTGATCACTTTTCACTGATTACTGATCACTGATTTGCCGCCACCAATCCCGCCACAAAGTGCACCAAATCTCCCTGCTCGCGGGCAACGTCCGCCAAGGCCCGGTAATTCTTGGTCAGCTGACACAACTCCACAATACTGGGACACCCCAATGGTCGACTATTCACCGATGCCAGGTGCCGGCGCGCCACGGCCAAGGCTTCCTCCGGACGCTCTAAGCGCAAAAGCAAGTTGACCAGCACTTCAGCCGGTCGCGTGCCCTCGTTTTCCGGGTCGGCCTTGTCCACTTTGGCCTCAAAGTGGGCGATTGCCTCCTCAACATTATCTCCAGCAAGCGCCGACAAATAAACCGCATAGTCCTGATATTGCTTCTCAAACGGCGGCTCACCGGCGCCGAGAAATCGTGGCGACAGCCGTTTACCGTATTCGCACAGCTCCCGAGCCATTGACAGTTCCTCGCCGACTGGCAAGAAGATGCTCATCTGAACTACGGCGCCCAGGTGCGAAATGTCGATGTGATAAAAATCATCCGCGAACAGCCAGTCGCGGCCTGCTATTAGCTCTTTCACGCTGGGTACGTCGGGTGCCGAACCATCGTGGCGAGCGATTTCCGCTTTTAACCGTTGGCACAGCTCTCCGTGCAGGGCGCGCACCAGCTTGCGAATACAGTAATCGCGAACTCCTCCCGGCATGCCCATTTCCTGACTGCTAACCATGGTGATCGCGCTACAAATGCCAAAGCGCTCCAAAAGCAGATCAAACCCTCTTTGCGGGTTGACGCCTTGGTGGAAAGCAATGTCGACCAATTGTTGCACGTCGTCGTCTTCCCTTGGCTGATACTTGTCTAAGGCACCCTTAACGGCTTCATTTTCGCCCAGCATGCGAAAATAAGCCCAGGCGCGGGGAATGTCGCCTTGCTCCAGGTAAAGCTGGCCCACCTCCCGCCCGGCGAGACGAATCGCTTCCTCGTAGGGTTCGTGGCTTTCTTCCGGAAGCTCTTGGGCTGAGCCCGTGGGGATCGGCGAGACGCCCAGCTCAAAACGCTTCTTGAGCAGCAAGGCGTAAAAGAGGCTGGCGTAATCCTTCTTTTCTCGAAGGACTTGACAGAGCTGCTCAATGGCCGCGTCAGTGCCGTGGTCCGCCATTGTGCTCGCCAAATTATCGAAAACTGCTGAATCCATATGTTGGCGACTCATTTCCGATCCTTTCTTGTCCCCACGCTTATCGTAGCACCGCCACGGTGTCAGGGCGAGCTTCTCTACCCAAATCAGCGCCTCTTCTGGACAGCGGGCCAAGTAGAAATTAGTCTGAATGAAGATCCGACAATCCCTGAGACTTTGAAATCGCAACATGAGTGAGAAACTGGTAACCGTGGCCAGATTTGCCACGCCCTTTGAAGCGCGAGTTGCCAAAAATCGGCTGGAAGCGGAAGGGATTCCGGCTTTCTTGGGAGATGAGGAAAGCGTGGGCAATCTTTGGCACCTGGGAATGGCCCTGGGAGGCGTCAAGCTCCTGGTTCCCGATGACCACATCCAAAAGGCGATGGAGCTCTTGACAACCTTGCCCGAAGAGGAGATGTCGGAGGCGGACGGTGATTCAGACAAGGCGGAAGCAGATTCCGAAGCGATCCAAGAGGCTTGGATCTGTCCTCAATGCGGAAATCGTGTAACCGCCGATCAGGGTTTCTGCATATCTTGCGGTTCAGCCGGAGACGAGCCTGATGAAGCGACGCTCAACACCCCAAAGAACAACTCGGGAGATTCAGCCGCTCCGGAAGATGGCTCCGATTTGCCGATTCCTCTGTTGGGAGATGACATTGCCTTTCGCGCCTTGAAGGCGGCGACCTTTAGCTTGCTGTTCTTTCCTTTTGCGTTCTATTCCTGCTGGCTGCTGTTTCGACTGGTCATTTTTCCAGGACACTTAAGCGCGCAAGGCACTCGCAACATGCTGGTTGCCCTGGTGCTTGATTTCGTCGTTCTGATTGTTTTCTTTACCGTCTTTTCTTTCTACTGGCGATGAGTCCCATTGACTCCCCTTTCAGTAAACATTAAACCTTTACCCAGTACTCACATTTTCCCTCTTTCCAGACCCGTTGGCATGTCAGGAATGGTTCTTGAACGGCAAGGAGGCGGTTCATGGTGGAAACCACGAGCCTCTCGCCAAGGTGGCGTGATGGAATGGTCGTTGCATTGGGCTTCTTGGCGCTGAGCTTTGTCTTTTGTTACCCGGCCGGATTATCGAGCACCGATTGCATCCTCAGCGGCGACGCATTGGCTTCCTACTTTCCCTATCTGTTGCGCTCCTTTCGCCCGGCTTCTCCACAGGTTGCTGGGCCCTGGGACCCAACCATATTGACCGGCTTGCCGGAGAGCCATAGTCCCTTTGGTGTTTACTATCTGCCGACCATCCTTCTTTATGCCTTGTTCCCTCCCGCTCAGGCGCTGTCACTCGGTCTGGTGTTCCACCATGCTTGGGCCGGTCTGGGGACGTATCTGCTTATTCGGACCTGCCGGCTGAGCCGTACAGCGGCCTGGCTAGCGGGAATCGCATTCGCCTTCGGCGGGTTCATGGTTTTCCATCGCGGACACGTTCCCATTCATTACTCGGCCGCTTGGCTTCCTTGGATCCTTTGGGGGTTTGAGCGGTTTCGGATTAGCGGATCGATGTTCTGGATCGTGGCAACCGGCACGCTGATGGCTGTTCAAGCCTTGGGGTCGTTGATGCAGATGATCGTCCTGGGAGGATTTGCTTGGATCACCTTCTTGGCTTACTACGGAATTGCCGGGCCGGGCGGGAATTGCGGACGACGCCGATTTGTCTTTGGAGGTCTGGCGGCTTGCCTTCTGGGCGCCATCGGCAGCCTGCCGCAGACCTTACCGATGCTAGAGGTGTCTCATTGGAGCGGATACGGGGAATTCAATCCAGACTTTTTCAACAGCGGCTACCTCAAGTTTCGCTTCCTGGTTGGTCTGGCGGGGCCTTGGGTTCTTGGGGGAAAATTTGGCGCGACCCTGCCCACCGGGTATTGGGGTCTCACCGAACATGGAATCTTCTACGGCGTTCTCCCATTGATGTTGGCCCTGGTCGCCATTCTTTGGTTGGTGAGTGGTCGAGTAGTGAGTGGTGAGTGGTCGCAAGCGGGGGAACGTTTTCAACTTGTCCGGCAAGTTAAAAACTTGCCGCCGCCACTCAAGACTCCCCACTCCCCACTCAACACTCAACACTCACCAAGCCGAAAAGAAGCCGGTTTTTGGCTGGTCCTATTCTTTGAGAGTCTGATCCTGATGCTGGGCAAGACGCTGCCACTGCATTACGTTTTGTCATATTTGCCGATTTACCAGTATTTCCACATGCCGACACGGCATGTTTGGGTCATGGGACTGGCGCTGGCCTGGCTGGCAGCGTTGGGGATGGATCTTCTCCGAGGTTTGGATGCCGCGGCTCGAAATCGGTTGTTGATTCGATTAGGCTGGACTCTGGTTGGGTTGGCCGGATTGTATGTCGCTTTGGTACAAACGCAACCCTGGCTGGATCGACCCAGGTGGAGCTATCTAGGATTTTGGCTGCCCGCACTCTGCACTTTGTCCGCCTTCGTCATTTTGCTCTCGATCGCTCGAACCACGAAAGCCAGCGGGGTCTTCCTGATCGCCTCGGTTGCCCTGACCTTTGCGGATCTCGCGATAAATATTCATGACTACGAATTCTCGCCGGCTTCGGCGGAGTTTCTGACGAACCGCCAGGAATTTCCGGAAGTTGTTCGCTGGCTCAACGAGCGCGACCATACAAACCAGCCGCCCCGCTGTCTAATCCGCCGAGAAACGTGGCCCCTCGCCCGTAGGACAGGCGTCTCGCCTGTCGAGGCGCCGGTGCCCCTGGGCTTCGGCTCGGCCTGGGGACTATCTTCGCTAAATTACTACACTCAAAGCATGTCCCGCAGTCTATTGCGGATTCTGCAGCTGGATTTCTACGGCAATGCGGATTTCAGCGGACTCCTGGCGGAGGAACGAGGCTTATCCGCGGGCGCCGGACGATATATCTTGGCCCGCGGTGCCCTAAATCCCTTTGCTCCCGGCTTGGCCAGTCAGGTCGAGCAGCGCGACGGATGGATTTGGAAAACCGACGCCTGCAGCCCGGGGCACCCTTCTCCCTTTACCGCAACGAGCGAACCAGGTCGCGTTAGCGACCGCAGCGCCCTGGCCGCCTCCTTCGCTTGCGATCCCGGCCAAAGCTACTTAATTGAAGGCGTGCTGCCGTGCCAGAATCCGCGGGCCGTAACTTGTCGAGTCGTCCGCACACGTCGGAACTCCGCCGACACGCTCGGTGAAATAACGATGACCGACTGTGATTATCAATCGGATGGAATGCACTTCGCCTGTACGTTTGAAAGCGGCGCCATCAGTGGGGCCTATTGGATCACCCTGGTCAGTTCTCCCGTCTCGCCTGGAGGAAGAGGGCAGGGTGAGGGGGTCAGCCTACATGGACAGCCCATACCGATTCCCCGGGTGAATGTCTGGCACCTTACCCCGGGGTTTGCGGAAGTAACCCGTGGCGCCGATCCCCGTGAAATAATCCGAAAAATCCGGTCAGGGCTCGCTCAACCTTATCCCCTGCTGGCCCGATTTCCGGGTGATATCTGCGTTTACGAGAATCCTCAGGCCCGGTCGTTGGCCCACTTTGTTCGGGAAGTTCGCCCGGCTCATGACGATTTGGACGCCGCCGAGCGAATCACCGCCCCCGGTCCTCCGGTTCGAGATCTCGCCTATGTCATCGCCCCCAACGGTCGTTCCGCAGGTTGGGAACTATCGGAGCCTGTGCGCATGTCTGGGGGCGCCGCCCGTGTGCATTCCGAACGCCCCGACGATCTCCAGATCAGCACGTCTTCGGATGGCGAAGGATTCATGGTCCTGGCAATCACGCGCTGCATTGGCTGGTCGGCCAGCATCGACGGGCAGGGCGTGCCGATTCATGCGGTAGACGGCCCATTCATGGGCATTCGCGTGCCGGCAGGCGAGCACTTGGTTCATCTTAGGTTTCGTCCGGTCCTTATGTGGGCCGGAACATTCGCCGCCATCCTCTCGTTTGGCGGCGCCTGGATGGGAGTGATTCTCGGAGCCATCCTTCGCCACCGAAAGGCGCGCCGAGTTACCGCACCCCCGGGCGCCAGCTTAGCAAAGGCGGCTTAACTGCCGGCCGGCGTCGCTGACGTTCATTTCCAAGAGTGTGGCCGAGGTGTCGGGGGTTATTTCAGGCCACTCGTTTAGACTGCGGGAATTCCCAATTGTGAACGACTTCTTGCGCTAATAAATCTTGAGGAGACCGGCCAAGGCTCTTATACCATGCTTTCAATCGGCCGAGCCCTTCGGGCAAAGAGATAGTCGGCTGAAAACCGAGCAGGCTACGTGCTTTGCTGGTATCCGCGTAAAGCCGAAGCACATCTCCGGGCCGAGGGTTATCGTGAAGCAGCTGGCAATCCGATCGTCCTACGACGGCGGTCACGGCCTGAGCCAGATCATTGATGGCAATCTCCCGGCCATTGCCCAAATTAAATGTTTGGCCCACGGCCGCGTCGGACTGACCGGCGGCCAGGATTCCGGCGGCCGTGTCGCTGACAAAGGTAAAATCCCGCGTTTGCGAGCCGTCGCCGAAGATCACCATCGGCCGGCCCGCCAGGCCGTGCAGCATGAATTTCGGAATGACCTCGCCGGAATCGCCCTCGTGGTGACAGCGTGGTCCAAAGGCGTTGAAGGGACGAACGACCACAGTCGGATAGCCGTAGGTCATGTGGTAGGCGCGGGTGTAGCACTCCCCCGCCAGCTTGGACGCGCCATAAACAGTCATGGGGAAAGTCGGATGGTCCTCGGTCATGGGAACCCAGCGGGCGGTTCCATAAACTTCCGAGCTAGATACGTAGACAAATCGTCCAACATCCGCCTTTTTCGCCTCTTCCAACAAATGCAAGGTCGCTGTGGCATTCACCTCGTGATTTTCCAAGGGAGAATGAATCGAATGACGCACTCCCAGGCAAGCCAGATGAAAAAGAACCCTTGTCCCCTCCAAGAGTCCGGCCAACCCTTTGCGATCGCGAATATCGGCAACGACCAAGTCCACGCAATGAGGCAGCCCCTCCAGATTTTCGCGCCGACCGTTGATAAGGTTGTCGATCACCAACACTTGAAGGTCCTGATGGGCCAGTTGCCGGACCAATTCGGATCCGATAAAACCGGCGCCGCCGGTCACGACTACCTTTTGTTTCGGGCCCATCGCACGCCTTCCTTGTCATAAACTTCCGAAGTCTCATGCTGCTATAGAAGTGCTCGAAAACGATCGAACACCTTCTGCGACCTGCTCGATCGACGTGCTGGCAAGTTCGGGGTACAGGGGTAGGGACAACACCTCAGAGGCCGCTCTTTCCGAGTGTGGAAAATCCCCTTTGCGATATCCCAGGTCGGCATACGCTTTTTGCAGATGCACGGGAATCGGATAGTGAATCCCGGTTTGAATCCCACAGGTCTGTAGATAATTCTGCAACGCATCTCTGTGCCGAGAACGAACCGCATAAATATGGTAGACGTGTCGGGCATGGGGCATCGCTTTCGGCGGCTCGACGGCGGATCTGCTCAGGTGCACGTCGTAAAGGCCAGCATGCCTGCGGCGGGCTTCGGTCCATGCTTCCAGATGCCGCAACTTGACTCCGAGAATGGCCCCTTGAATTGCTTCCAGTCGATAGTTGTATCCCTTAAGAACGTGGTGATATTTTCGCTCTTGACCCCAATCCCGCAACATACGGATGGTCCGGGCAGAATTTTCATGACTGGTAACCACGATGCCGCCTTCTCCGTACGCTCCCAAATTTTTTCCAGGATAGAAACTGAAGCAGGCCACATCCCCGAGACTACCCACCCGCTTTCCGAAATGCTCGGCGCCGTGGGCCTGGCATGCATCCTCAATGACGGCCACGCCATGTCGCCGGGCAATCTCCGAGACCGCCGTCATGTCGGCCGGCTGGCCATACAGGTGAACGGGAATGATCGCTTTCGTGCGATGGCTGATCGCTCTCTCCAGTTGATTGGGGTCGAGCGTATACGATGCGGGGTCAATATCGACGAAAATGGTTCGAGCGCCGCTGTAGTGAATGGCGGCGACGGTGGCGACAAATGTGAATGGAACCGTAATAACCTCATCCCCCGGTCCGACTCCCAAAGCCAGCAGCGCCAAATGGAGGGCGCTGGTGCCGGAATTCACGGCCACGCCGTAACGAGCCCCGCAATACGCGGCAAAATCGTGTTCAAAAGCTTCAACCTGCTCTCCAAGCACAAAGTGCCCGCTGTCGAGAACGGCGGCGATCGCCTCCCCGATCTCGTCTTTGATAGTCCGATATTGAGCTTTCAGGTCCAAAAAGGGGATCACGCTGCCATCCTCCTGGCCTGGAGACTGACAAGAGTTCCCTGTCGAGACAAAGACTCCGCGGCCGCTTCCAAGATGCGAACGACCCGCAGGCCCGCTTCCCCGTCGGTAATGGGCTGCCGGCCCTGTTCGATGCACTGGATGAACTGGGCTACTTCCTGCTGCAAGGCCTCGTTCATTTCCAATTGTGGCGCCCACATGTCGCCGGCGCGATAATGGATCAACAGTCGGTAGACCTTTTCCAGGCTGTTGCCCACGGTGATCCCCTTGTCATAGACTTTGACTTTTTCACTCGGTTCCAGATCGTCGTAAACAATCATTTTTTTACTGCCGCCGACCAAAGTCCGCCGGATTTTCACCGGCGCCAGCCAATTAACGTGAATGTGGGCAATCAGGTTTTCGGGGAAGAACAAGGTCAAGTAGGCGATATTTTCCGGCTGTCCGGGCACATGACTCATTCCGGTAGCCGAAAGTGCGCTCGGCGTCAAACCGCCGAAGACATAATCGATGATCGCCAGGTCATGCACGGCCAGGTCCCACAACACGTTGACATCGTGCTGAAAGAGCCCCAGGTTGACGCGGACGGAATCGTAATAATAGATTTTGCCAAGATGATTGCCGGCCACAAGCTCGCGAATTTTCTGCACGGCGCTGGTGTAGACAAAAGTATGATCCACCATGAGAACTCTTTTGCGCCTCCGCGCCTCGTCGACGAGCCAGGCCGCCTGTGCGGTAGTCTCTGCTAAGGGCTTCTCCACAAAAACATGTTTGCCGGCCTCGAGAGCTTGCCGAGCCAGGTCGAAATGAGTCGATACGGGAGTAACGATGGCGATGGCGTCGATGGAATCGTCGTCCAAGAGATCATGATAATCCGTCGTGGTATGGACGGTCGGATACCGACTCTTCACCTTGGCGAGACGATCCGGCTGCAAATCGCTCACCGCGGCGATTTCGGAGCCTCCCGCTTCCGAGAAATTGCGGACCAAGTTCGGCCCCCAATAGCCATAGCCGATTAACCCAACACGGACCATCGCCTGCCTCCTCCCTCGCTAGTCAGTAGTCCGTAGTCAGTAGTCCGTAGCAAAGGCGCACTCTGCAGGCTACGAACTACTGAGTACTGGCTACTGACTACTTAGCTAGCCAACCGCTGCTCCGGAATGCGGTCTCGAACGTCTCCGATCACCCGAGCCGGCGACCCGACGACCAACGCAAAGGGCGGCACATCACGCGTGACGACCGAACCCGCGCCGACCATGGCATGCTCTCCAATCGTCAGACCGCAAAGGATGGTCGCGTTGGCCCCGATGCTGGCGCCCTGCTTGACCAAAGTCGGAATGATCTCCCAGTCGTTGCCACCCATCAAGCTACCATCGGCATTGACGGCGCGCGGGTGCTTATCGTTGGTAAAACAAACGTGCGGGCCAATGAACACACCGTCTTCGAGTGTGATTCCCTCGGGAATGAAGGCGAACGCCTGGATTTTGACATTTCGCCCAATCTTGGCCGTGCGCCGAATCTCCACAAACGCGCCAATTTTGCAGCCGTCGCCAATTTCACATCCGTAGAGATTGACCAAGTGAGGGTGGTAAACCACTACGTGCCCCATTTTGACGTCGGCAGCGATCATGAAACCTCAACTTCCGTGCCCAAGATCGATTTTCTAAAGCCCGCAGCGCAAGCAAGGGAGGCAAGCTGACGAAGAGAGGACAAATCGTGGAGAAAAGAGACTCACTTAGCGAATCCGCCCTCCTGCCGATTACGAGGTATAGTGATTTCCGCAACCCGCCGTCAAGACAAGGCATGGTTTCAAGACCAGGTAACAGACATTTTGGGCCGTCTGGCATCGATGGTTCAAGGGGCCTTCCGCCAAGCCAAGTCGATTGGCGGAAGGCCAAAAAAGCACGGATGTCCAGCACGATTTCAGTGTTGCACCCCCCGTCAGCCAAATGGAATTGGCGGAGTGGGTCGAATTTCCCAAGAAAAATGCAGATTTTTGGGTCTTGAGGCCGTCATTTGGCGGAGGGGTCCTGGTTGCACGCGCTGCCGGATTCGCGAAGACTTTGAATCCTGCCCAAGAGAACCCGGGGCGAAAGCTTTTAGTGGATTGCATGGCGCTTGCGAGTTTTACACGCAACATAAGGTCCACGGAACCGGGCACTCCTTTTGTTTTCCAGAGACCTCGATTTTCCGAGGAAAGGTCGAACGTCGCTAGTGGTGAAGTTAGGGCTTAGCTTGCGGCCGCTTGGCCAGCCGCTCCAGCGACGCTTTGGCCTCGCGCGTTACCCGCGCTTCCGGCGTCCCTTGGGAGAGGGTTTTCAAGACCTCTTGGGCCTCCGGCGTGTCGATGTGTTTTAGGACTTCGAGGGCCCGGAGGGCTTGCAGTTTCTCCGGAGAGGTTCTCCGCGAGGCAATGGGCCCAGTTGGAAATTTTTGGTTTCGCCCCCGCTCCCTATCGGTCGCGGCCCCGACTATGCCAACGAGTCTCGATGGCGGTTAGTGAAAGTCCGCGCTCGGCTAGGTATACTGGAATTAAATTGGCTAGGAAAAGCTACGGAGTCGAGATTTACCCCGTGGCGCAGAAAAGAGAGAGCGGTCAGCTTCAGAGCCCGGAGCGTTGGCGACGGGGTTCTGTCAACCCGTCGCCAACGCTCCGGGCTCTGGCGGCTCGGGACTGTGAGCCTCAAGCAATCACGAGGATCCAACATGGAAATCAAAAAAGAAAACCCTTTGACGTTGGGTACGGGTCACGCCATGTTGCCGCAGCCGTGTGTGCTGGTGATCTTCGGAGCGGCGGGGGACTTGAGTTGGCGCAAGCTCATGCCGGCGGTTTACAACCTCAACGTGGACGGGGTCCTGCCATCGAACTTCGCGGTAGTGGGCTTCGGTTTGGGGGCGGAGGGCGATCCCGATGAGTGGATTCGCCAGCGCGCTCGCGATGGCACGGCCCGGTTCTCGCGTCGGCCTCCCGAGGACAATCATTGGCAGCATTTTGCCCGGTCGCTGTTTTATGTAAATGGCAGCTTTAATGACGCTCGCGCTTATGCCCAGCTCAAGGCGCGGTTGGAATCGATTGACCAACAGTTTGGCACTCCCGGCAGCCGGGTGTTTTATCTTGCCGTTCCTCCGGGAGCGATCGAGGTGTGCGTCGATCATCTCAAATCGGCCGGCATGGTGAGCAGCCCGGCTGACAGCCGCTCTTTTACTCGAGTGATTGTCGAAAAGCCCATCGGCCGGGACTTGGAAAGTGCCCGCAAGATTCTCGCCGACGTCGGCAAAGCTTTTGCCGAGAGCCAGACATACCGCATCGATCATTATCTGGGCAAGGAAACCGTGCAAAACTTGTTGGTGATTCGTTTTGCCAACAGTATTTTCGAGCCGCTTTGGAACAAGAATCACATCGACCACGTTCAAATCACCGTTGCCGAAGAAGAAGGGCTAACGCTTCGCGACGCGAAAACGCACGAAATCACCGGCAGCCGAATTGGGTATTACGAAGGAGTCGGCGCCCTGCGGGACATGGTGCAAAACCATATTTTGCAAGTGTTATGCGTGACGGCGATGGAACCACCCTGGTCGTTGGCGCCGGACGTAGTTCGCGATGCCAAGATCGGCGTGCTCCGCTGTCTTCGACCCCTGACACGGGAGGACGTGAAAACGTCCGTGGTCCGCGCTCAGTACATCGCCGGCGATATTCATGGAGAGGAAGTTCCCGGCTACCGGCATGAAGTCCGAGAGTATTTCACGAGCCGGAAGGAACCGATGCCTTCGGAGTCATCCACTGAAACGTTTGTCGCCATGCGCTTATTCATTGACAACTGGCGCTGGGCCGGCGTGCCCATTTACATCCGCACCGGCAAGCGCTTGCCCAAGCGCGCCAGCGAGGTGGCCATCCAATTCAAGGATGTGCCGCACATCCTCTTCAATGCGGAGCCGGATATCCCGCTCGAGCCGACCGTTTTGGCATTACGCGTCCAGCCGGAGGAAGGCTTGTCGCTCCGTATCGCCTCGAAGCTGCCCGGGCCGAAAGTGAGGATTTATCCCGTCAAACTGGAATTCAACTACAGCGCCAGTTACAGCGAAACGACGCCGGAGGCGTATGAACGGCTGCTTTTGGACGTGATGGCCGGCGATGCCACGCTGTTTATGCGGCGCGATGCCGTCGAGGCGGCCTGGGAATTCGTGACGCCGATCCTTGAGAGTTGGGAACAGAGCCGGGACCGGTTCCTCCCGGAATATCGTGCCGGCACCTGGGGACCTCTGGAAGCCGACAAGCTTATCGAAGCCGAAGACCAGCAGTGGAGAACACTATGATCGAAGGAAGGTGCATGGTGAGTAAGTGAGTGGCGGTGGGGACAAGTTTCCAACTTGTCCAAGGAATCATCGGCAAGTTGAAAACTTGCCGCCACCACTCGCGGGGAGATCATCTGTATGAAGAAACCGAATTCCAAAACCGGTATGTCTGATCAAGTGGCCCTGAAGGATGTCGAGCGCGAGTTGAGCCGGCGAATGAAAGCTGTTCAGGGGCGTGGAGAGTCGCCTATTCTCCGCGCCTGCATGTCCAACCTGGTTGTCTATTGCGACCGCCTGGAGCTGGCCGAGCAGGTGACCCAGGAAATCCCAGAAATCGTGGCCAGCCACCCGGCCCGCGTGTTGCTTCTGATCGCCGAGCCTAGCTCGGAGGCTGGGGATTTGGCGACATCCGTCGGCGTCCGGGGTCGGGTTGTGGACCCGGGCCGCTGGGTCTGCTCCGAGTTTGTCACGCTCCACGCCACGGGTCGGGCGGCCGAACGGCTTCCGTATGCCGTCCGGGGCCTATTGATCGGCGACCTGCCGACCAATCTCTGGTGGGCCGCGCCACAACCTCCATCGATGGCAGGCCCGCTGCTCTATGATCTGGCCGAACATGCGCAGCAAATCATTTACGACAGCGTGGGATGGCTGGAGCCGCCGAAGGTGATGGCAGCCACCGCCTCCTGGCTGAAACAATTCGAAGCCCGACCCGGCCGGGTCCGCTGGCGGGTCGCGAGTGATCTCAATTGGCGCCGGCTCAAATACTGGCGCCGCATCCTGTCGCAGACGCTCGATCCCGCCACCGCTCCCGGTGCTGTCGAATCCTTGACGGAGATTCTCTTGGAACATGGCCCGCATGCGGTTATCCAAGCTTGGGGATTAGCCGGTTGGCTGGTTTCCCGCCTGGGGTGGCAAGTCCAAGGCGGCCTCTTCCAGGAAGGCGAGGAGATTTCTTGGCAGTTCCGTGCCAACAAGGGAATGGCCCGACTGCGCATTCGCCGGTTGCCCGAAGGATCTGCCGAGATTCACCGCATGCGACTTGCCTGCAACATAGGTGGCGAGCCCGGCGCGTTCCATTTGCAGTTGCATGCCGACCGGCGGTTGTCCGTAATGCCGGAAGGCGTCATCAAGGCGGTACCGCGGAGTTTGACGGCTCCGGTGCAGTCCCGCGCCGAATTGATTAGCCGTCAGCTTTCCGATCGCGAGCGCGACCCGGTATTTCACGAAAGCATGGCGGTGGCGCTCCTTTTGGCTCAACGGCTACTGGGAACCTGAGGTGGCGGCAAATTTCCAACTTGCCTCACCATACCACAGGCAAGTTGAAAACTTGCCGCCACAGGCGGCCAAAGCCCGTTTCACTACTTGCCGAACCTGCCCCTCACTTGCGAGAATATTACTGCCAGGCTACTTGATTTCCTTCCCGCTCAAATAAGTCCTCGCACCTTGAAGAAACCTCCGGAGAAACGCACCATGCCCTCGATCTCTCGCCGCGCGTTCCTTGGAGCGTCCCTGGCCGGGTTGGCCGCCGGCCGAATCTTGGGTCAGGACAAGCTCGCCGCGCCCCTTCCCAAGACGACCGACGATGCGCCCTTTCAGCCGAGCACACTGTTCCTGACCTGGCAGCGCGATCCCACCACGACCATGACGATTCAATGGATCGGGGCGACCGGCGAGACATCGGATACAAAAGTGAGTTACGCGGCCGGCAAGGCCGGCGCCTGGCAAGCTCAGGCAACCAGTGTCAAGCCCTATCCACTGACCGATCTGAAGATCTTCAGCGCGGAACTGGCCGGCCTCATGCCTGGAACCGACTACCAGTTCCGAATCGGCAAGATGTCTCCGACTTATCGCTTCCGCACGATGCCGGCGAAGGCTACGGACACGATTCACTTCATCTCCGGGGGCGATTGTGGGGTCAACGGACACACGGCTTCCAACAACATCCAGGCGGCTCGGCAAGATCCAATGTTTGCCCTCATCGGCGGCGACTTGGCGTATGACAACGGCAAATCCGTCGAGATCAACCTGGCGTTCTTGCGCAACTACAGCAAGTACATGATCGCGCGTGACGGCCGGCTGATCCCGATGGTCGCGTGCATCGGCAATCACGAGGTAGATGGCGGCTACAAGAAGTCGCGCGTCAAAGCACCGTTCTTCTACGCTCTGTTCGACGGCCTTTATCCGGAAACAGGATACGCCACGCTGGACTTCGGCGATTACTTGAGTCTAGTCCTGCTTGACACCGAGCATACTAGTCCGATTGCGGGCGACCAGGCTGACTGGCTGGAACGCAGGCTCAAAGATCGCGTCGATCATCCGAATGTCTTTGTCGTCAACCACGTCCCCGCCTATCCGTCCTTTCGGCGGGCATTAGGAGTCGGCGGCAAGGAAGGCACCGGCGAGGCCAATCGCAAACACTGGGTGCCCCTCTTTCAGAAGTATCGCGTTCCGGTCGTTCTCGAACATCACGACCATACGTTCAAACGGACGAAGCCACTCCTCGACGGTTTTGGCGACAAGAATGGCGTCCTCTACCTGGGAGATGGCTCCTGGGGCCGGCTTCGCACGCCTTACCCGCCCGAAAATCTCGGCTATCTTGCGGCCAGCAGCCGTGATTATCACCTCTCTCTGCACCGCATCCAAGGCAAGGAGCGTTTCCATTTGGCGCTGGATGAGAATGGCCGGGTCATGGATGTGTGCCGCAGCGGACAGAGGATGACCGGTGTTACCCGAGTGCGGGACGATTAGGTATGAATACTTTGCCACAATTTGGAAGCGGTTGGCAAAGTACTCAATGATATTTAAGTCACTGGTGACAAGGACCTTGCGTCACGGAATTGAGTGACTTTGCCACGCTGCCACACCCTCTGAAATGAACGGGAACTGGCAGCATGGCGTCTCAAGAACTAGGTAATATGATCCGCATCCGCGCCTTGACTCGTGACGACATCCCGTTTGCCATGAAACTTAAGGACCAAGCCGGCTGGAATCAGACCGAGGCGGATTGGAGGCGATTTCTTGACATGGAACCCGATGGCTGTTTTGCGGCCGAATGGGGTGGGCAAGCTGTTGGCACAACCGTCACATGTGTTTTCGGTTCGGTAGCGTGGATTGCAATGGTGCTGGTCGATCCAGAATGGCGCGGGCGCGGGATCGGCAAAGCGATCATGTCACACGCTCTAGGTTTTCTGGATGCTCAAGGCGTGCCCAGCGTGCGTTTAGATGCCACGGCCTTGGGAAAGCCGCTGTATGAGAAACTCGGCTTCGTTGCGGAATATGAGCTGGCGCGATACGAAGGTATTCCTCTAGGCCCCTCACCCTACCCTCTCCCCCCGGAGGGAGAGGGGACACAAAGGGTCGTAGAGAAAGCCAGTCCCCAAGATTGGCCTCAGTTGTTTCAGTTGGATCGGGAGATTACGACGGCGGATCGGAGTAAGTTTCTCAGTCGGCTCTTTTCAGAGCGACGGGAGGACGTGCGGATGGTCCGTTCGGGGACGGAGATTGTTGGCTTCTTGGCCGGTCGGCCAGGAGTACGGGCCTGGCAGATTGGCCCCTGCCTGGCCACACACGCGGCCGGAGCTATGCTTCTGGCCGACGCCGCCCACCGACATGTCGGTAGGCGAGTTTTCATCGACATCCCTGTGCACAATCAAGCGGTGGTCAACACGGCCGACAGGCTTGGGCTGACCGTACAGCGCCATCTCCTGCGAATGTGCCGTGGCTGCCCCGTAACAGAACGCACTGATCGCATTTGGGCCAGCTCGGGTCCGGAGCTGGGGTAAATCTCTAGGATCGCGAAGTCTTTGAAAGCTTCCTCCGGGCGCGAAAAGCAAGCCGGCTGGCCCCTGAGTGGTTCCTCTTGAATCTTCGCTGGCAAGGCTTGAAACTTAGATCATGGTAACTCGAAGTGACTCAGAGATAACTACCTTGGCGCATGCGACTGGAGCGGAAATCCGCGCGCGAGCCCGCGCCGGTGAACTGACCGGACCCACCGCCGGCTTGGCCTTAGGCTTCGTGCAAGCCAACTTGGTCGTCGTGCCCAAAGAACTGGCCTTCGATTTCCTTCTTTTCTGCCAGCGAAATCCCAAGCCTTGTCCCTTGCTCGACGTGACTGAACCGGGCGATCCGGAGCCACGCCAGGCGGCTCCGGGAGCTGACCTCCGAACCGATGTGCCACGCTATCGAGTTTTCCAGAATGGCGAATTGTTAGAAGAGCCAACGGACCTCAATACTCACTGGCGAGACGACTTGGTGGCATTCTTGATCGGGTGCTCGTTCACGTTCGAGAGTGCTTTGCTGGAAGCGGGTTTGCCGGTTCGCCACATCGAAACGGGCGTCAACGTGCCGATGTACCGGACGAACATTGCCTGCCGGCCGGCTGGTGTTTTCTACGGCCCGATGGTCGTTTCCATGCGGCCCATGACACCCCACCAGGCTCTGCAAGCGACACGAGTGTGTTCACGTTTTTCTCGGGCTCACGGCGCTCCGGTTCATTTCGGCAATCCCGGCGCTATCGGCGTCAGCGATCTGGGCCGACCCGACTTCGGGGATCCCGTGCCAATCAACGCCGGCGAAGTGCCCGTCTTCTGGGCCTGCGGTGTCACTCCTCAAGCGGTCGCCATGCACGCCAAGCCGCCGCTGCTCATCACTCACAAGCCCGGGCACATGTTCGTAACGGACTGGCGAGATGTGGATTTGGAAGGGGAATAAAGAGGAGTGAGTGGCGAGTGGTCGCAAGCAATACTTCACACCACGCCGCTCACTTACTCAACCTGTTAGCAAATTTCCTGAAACTCGTCAAATCTCCGGACGGTAGTTACGAATAATCTTCGGCTCCCGTCGTCCGCCGATTCGGATCGCACTTTTAGTACGGAGAAGAGTCATGACGCAACCGATTTCTTTTCGTTGTTCCTCCTGCCACGCCCGACTCAAAGCCCCCGTTCAGCTGCAAGGCAGGTCGCGCCCTTGCCCCGGCTGCGGCCGCCGCGTGACTGTCCCTTCGCCACGTCTTCAAGATGCCGGACCGGTCCTGATCTTCGAGGATCGGTGGCTCTCGACCCGGCCAAGCTAAGTGACTCGCGTCTTCGAATTATCACGTCTGAGGCCGGAGCGTAAGCGACGGGTTCCGGTTGACCCGTCGCTTACGCTCCGGGCTCTGATAATCATGTCTTCACCCCGTTCGGCGCCAGCGGCATAGAGCGGAGGCGTTTTCCCGTTGCTTGGAATATGGCGTTGCCGATGGCGGGAGCAATCGCCACGATGGGCGTCTCACCGGCACCCGCCGAGGGGAGGTCCTTGCGGTCCAAGAGAGCCGTCTCAAGACTTGGCATGTCGCTGAAGCGAGGAACACGATAGCGCGAAAAAGCGGCGTTGCGAATCTTGCCGTTTTCGAATTGGATGGCCTCGAAAAGCGCCCCACCCAGACCCATAACGACCGCGCCTTCCACTTGATTTTTCAAACCGTCCGGATTGACAATCGCACCGCACTCAAAGGCCGTCACGACGCGCTCCACTTTCACCTTGCCGGAGCCGGGATCTACAGAGATTTCGGCGCAACTAGCGACATAGCTGCCCTTTTCAGAGCCACCTGCGATGCCGTAACCGTGGTCGGCGGCCGGCTTGGTCTTCTCCCACCCGAACTGTCGCGCCGCTTCCTCGAGCACGGCCCGCAGCCTGTCGTCCTTGAGATTCTTGAGTCGAAATTCCAGGGGGTCCATCTGAACCGCGTGCGCCAACTCGTCCATATGGCTTTCGCGCGCGAAATGGTTGGCCGTGGCCGCCAAGGCGCGGTAGGACCCTTGCTTCAGGGGAGAAGTCGAGGAATGAAAAGCGATCCGCTGATTCGGAATGTCGTAAAGGGTGCCGATGGCAGAGCCGCCGGAGTTGTAATTATGAAACTCCCAGGCCTTGATCGTTCCGTCTTTGCGAACGCCGCTGGTCACTTCAATGACTCCGGCCGGGCGGAAATAGGCCCAAGTGAACTCTTCCTCGCGAGTCCAAACGACCTTCACGGGTTTGCCAGCCGCCTTTGCGAGCCGAGCCGCTTCCAAAGGCGCCTCGGTGGTATGCTTGCCCCCATATCCAGATCCCATGTCGGGAACAATGACGCGAATTTGATCTTCAGGCATTTTCAGGGCGCGGGCTAGATCTCCCCGGATGCCGAAAGGGCGTTGGGTGCCGGTCCAGACGGTGAGCTTGCCGTCTTTCCATTCGGCTAAGGCGGCGCGTGGCTCTAGTGGCGCATGGGCGATGTAGGCAATCGTGTAGGTTGCTTGCAACTTGTGATCCGCGGCGTCCAGTCCTTTCTCCATCGACCCTTTGTCGTTGTTACCGGAGCGACCCCCAAAGCCCTGGCCCTGCCCTTGCCCTGGACTTTTTCTCAAGAGATCGAAGAGCTCCTTGTCTGAAGGTTGTGAAATCTCCTTCCATTCCGCCCGGATGGTGGCGAGAGCTTCCTCCGCCTGATGCAAGGTGGGAGCCGCCACGCCGACGAAGCTGCCGTCGCGGACTGCCGCTACCCCTGTCATTGCTTGCGCTTCTTTCAGATCGACTGAAACTAGGGTTGCATTCAAGGTGGGCGGCCGCAAGGTTTTTCCATGAAGCATCCCCGGCGATTTCATATCCGGGGTATATCGATGTTTACCAGTCACCATGGCTCGCCCGTCAACCTTCGGCGCCGACGTGCCTGCAACTTTCCACTCTCCCGCCGGGATCGTGGATAGGTCCGCCGCAACACTCTTGGTCAACTTCTGGCCTTTGGTCAGCTCAGCAAAAGTGAAGATCCGCTGACTGGGCGGGTGAGCGATCTTGGCGTCGGTCACGACGAGGGTCCCGCGGTCGACCTTGGCTTGATCTGCTGCCAAATCAAGCAACAACTCGCGGGTTGCCGCCGCCACTTTTCGCAGTTGTGCCGCCATCCGCGGCGTGGTCCCACTGCCGAAAGTCCCCGCGTCGAAAGGCGTCAGAGCGGTATCGGCCATCACGAGATGAATCGCATCAAGTCCGACTCGAAGTTCTTCCGCGACAACTTGACTGAGGGATGTGCGGATATTTTGGCCGATCTCGACCTTGCCGGTATAGACCGTGATCTTGCCTCGCTCGTTGATGTGAATCCAAGCGCCGATTTCCTGGGGCATGGCGCCGCCAAAGCCTCGGCCCCGCCGCTGGCCGGGAGGCTGCATCGCCAGGACTTCGCGGGACACGAGGCACACCAGAATCCCTCCGCCCAGGGTTTGCAAAAATTCCCGACGGTCCCATTCCAGGCGAAAATGGGGATCGTCATAAAGCTCGTAGCGCTCCAGCTCCAACGGTACTTCCAAAAGATGTTTGTCAGTCATCGAGCGCCTCCTTTCATCGTCGCGGCGGCTTTTTGGACGGCCAAGGCGATTCTGGAATAGGTGCCGCAGCGACACATGTTCCCTTCCATGGAGCGAACGATGTCGGCTGACGTTGGATTGGTATTCTTGGCGAGAAGCGCGATGCCGGACATGATCATGCCGGCCGTGCAGTAGCCGCATTGCAGCGCTCCCACGTCGAGAAAGGCCTGCTGAAGCGGGTGCAACTGCCCGTCTCTCTCGAGGCTTTCAATCGTCGTGATTTGCTTGCCCTGACATTCGGCCACGGGCGTGACGCACGATCGAACCGCTTTGCCGTCGATCAAGACCGTGCAAGCGCCACACCGGCCCTCGCCGCAACCGTACTTGCTTCCGGTCAAGTCGAGGTCGTCGCGCAAAACGCTGAGAAGGCTTCGCTCCGCGTCGGCTTGGAGCGGACGCTTGGAGCCGTTGACATGCAGTTCAGTCACTTGATTCATGGGGATCCTCCACGCCAGACAAGAGTGTCTGGCCCACTGGATCTGGTACCTCCCCACGACCAAAGTTTTATTGTATTAAACACTGACGCTGTTTTTCATCAATTCCGGGCAGACGGAGGATTTGACGATGCCGCCGAATTGTCCCAGCTCGCTGGCTTGATTTTCAAAATAGTTCCAAGAATGGGGTCCCTCGCGAAACAACGTCACCGCCCCCACAAAGGGCAAATAGAGGCTGTGAAGGCGGAGCGCCTGCCAGGTATGACCGCACTCGTGTGCCAAGACCTCACTGGCGGACAATGGATCAGCCGATTGTTGGCGAGACCGGCCTCGAATTCTACCTTGGGTTACTTCAATGGGGTGTTGACGAGAACAGGGGAAAAGGGACTGCTCTCGAAGTATCGATTCAGCGAAGTCCCAGCCAACGCAAATGATCTCCGCCGACCAAGTGACACAAGTTCCATCCCAGAGGGGCCAGCCGCTGCCGAGGTTGCGTCGCTTGGTGGCGTAGACGTCGATGACTCGCCAGTGTTGTTCGGGTCGAGCTTTCCCGTAGATGCGAAAGCAGGGATCACCTCCTTGCCAGCGCAGCCAATCGTTCCAAAGCTCGTTGAGCATTTCAGTCGGGGGAGCATCGGCTCGTCCAAGATATGTTAGTTGTATTAGCTGGCTTCCCCGAAAGCAGGGCACAAGTGCTGATGATGTCACTACGGTTGTTTTCGGCTCAGAGCCGGAAGCGTAAGCGCCCGGTCCGCGGCACCCGTCGCTAACGCTCCGGGCGCCGACGTGAAACCCTGTGACGGACTACGGGTCTAAAGCCTACTGAGCATGTCGGGGGTAAGGTAGGCGTCCGCGGCGAGGGAGATGGGGCGGCGGCAAAGGCGCGGCCGGATCGCGTCGAACTCGCTTGCCGCGGGCCTGGGCCGGCGCGGAAACGGGCCGAAGAAATGGCAACAAAACCGGTTTTTCTTCGTCGAGACCAGCATCCCAACGTGCTTGTCGCTTCGATTCTTGCGCCTGGCGCAATTCGTGGAAATGAAAATCGCTCCACAGTTTGCGGAATCGGCCGTCGCGTGGATTGCGGAATAGGGCGGCACGCAGGGTGAGCCGAGCTTCTTCCGACCGGCCGATTTCTTGCAGCCCTTCCACCAACCGCGCCACGGCTTCCGGATCATCCGGCGCCAATTCGACAGCCCGGCGGAGCCATTTCAGCCCTTCGACCACTTTGCCCAGCTGCAACGCCAGCATGCCCGCCTCGCCCAGGCATTCCGCCTGGTCGCCATCCAATTCCAAGGACATGCGATAGTGCTCCAGTGCCCGGCGATCGTTTCCTTTTTCGTCGGCTTCGAGGGCGCTGGCCATCAGAAAATGATAGCGTGCGGAAGTTGGTTTTTGGGCCAGCGCCGCGGTGAGATGACGCCGTGCGGCCTGGCATTCTCCACGCTCCAGCAGGATCTCCGCCAAGCGTACCTGAGTTTCTTCAGCAACTTGAGGGGGAAGGTGACGGAAGCCGGCGAGACGCTCGAAGAGGATAAGGGCATCCTGCTCGCGTCCCAGTTGTTGCAAACTCCGGCCCCGGGCCAACAAACAATCAACCAGATTGAGCGTCTTGCTCATGGCGCTGCCTCCTTGCAGACGGAAGTTATCCAGCCTCTCCGCGGCCCCGTGATTATACCTTGAGCCCTCCAGCTGACAAGATCAATGTCAGCTGACGAGGCAATTTGGATCAAAAGACAGAATCATTTCAAGGCAGGAAGTGTTGGCAAGCGATGTTTTACCACTCACCGCTCACTTACTCACGACTCACTCTGCGTCTAATCATCGTCGTCCTTTTTATCTTTCTTGACGTGGGGAACCAAGAAAGCGGCGCGGACTGGCGGCGGCATGGGAGAGTCGGGGCCGCGAATCGACTTCCAGATGACCTCATTGAGAAGCAAATCGTCCACGGCGTCTTCTCGAGTCAGATCAAACTTCTCGGACTGGTCGGCGCCCCAGGCGGTCCGCTGGTTCTTCTCATTGAGATCGACTCGCGCCGGAACGTGATCATATGAGCGCGAATCCGACACGGCTTGGAACGAATTGTACATCGGACGAGCGGCGGCGTCGAATTGGCTCATAGGCTCTAGAGCCAGGATCAGCTCCATGGTGCGCAACATGCTGGTCGTCGAGTAGAGACTCGAATCCACCTGGCCATGCTTGGTGTAAGGGCTGATGACCAGGGCCACGGTGCGATGAGCATCCACGTGGTCCGGACCATTCTGGGCGTCATCTTCAACCACGAAAATGGCGGTGTCTTGCCAAAATTTGCTGCGACTTACGGCCTCGACAACTCGGCCCAGGGCCAGGTCGTTGTCGGCCACCAGAGCGAGGGGCGTGTGCTTGCCAACCTGCGCGCCGGCGGTATGGTCATTAGGCAGTCGCAGAATCTGCAGCTGGGGCATGGCGCCCTCTTTTTCGAAGCGCTTTAACTCTTCGATGAATCGATCGGCGCGCTTCTGGTCGGGATAATCCAGATCGAACCCCCGGAAATAAGGATCGAAATGGCCTTCGAGCGTTTTGACTTTGGCTTTGCCGGGATCTTTGGCGGTCTTGCCGCTCTCAATCCATTCTCCATAACTGCGGTAGCTAACGCCGGCTTGGGCACAACGATCCCAGATGTAGCCGCCCGCCGGTCGAGCAATCGCATCAAAATTGCCCTCCGATACATAGATGTCCAGCTTCTTGTTCGGGCTGCCGCGATAACTCAAAGGCCAAGTCTTCTCGACAAAGTCGGTAGCATAGGCGCCCATCGACCATTGGTGACCGTCGGCCGACACCTCGCCGTCGCAATAAAAGTTATCGAGGAGCACAAACTCGCGCACCAGCTTATGGTGATTGGGTGTGATTTTCTCGCCCATGAGACACAAGCTGGGATCGCCGTTGCCGGCCGGGATGTCGCCGAACACCTGGTCGTAAGTCCGATTTTCTTTAATGATGTAAATGCAATGTTTGATTGGACTGGGATCGCCGACTTTCCGCGGAATGGGATTGTCATCGGAGGGCCGGGCGCTGGCAGACAGGTCGGCTCGAAGCGGACTGCAAGCATAGGCTTGTTGGCTGTAGGTGGCCATCTTGTCCGGAGTGGGCAGGTCCAAAACGCTCAACGTTCCTTGAAACAAGCCGCCAATATAATCCCGAATCGTCGCGTTTCGAGGCAAGAGAGGGTCGGGCCCCTGCGGATTGGCTCGGGACATTACTCCCTTGCCGTTGGCAACATACAAGCGCTTGTCAGCCGGGTTGTATCGCACCGAAGTTGGATACCAACCGGTCGGAATGAAGCCCAAAGCCTTCGTTTCTCCGGGACTCGCCACGTTAAACACCGCCAGATTGTTCGAGTCCGCATTGGCGACGAAAAGAAGCTGGCCGTCCGGCGTCAGGCAGAGGCTGTTTGGCGTATTCCCGACGGGCGCCTGCGGATAGAGAGAGCACACGATAGTCTCCCGGCATTTGCCCGTCTCCGTGTCGATGACGCTGACCTTGGTTGAATTGGCGCAAGCAACAAACAGTGTCTTCCCATTGGGCGATTGGGCCATTTCCGTGGGATGGTTTTCGGTCGGCCAGGCGCCAACTACCTTCTTTTCACCGAGGTCGACAATGGCCAGGGACGACTTATTCCAAAGGCTGACAAATACGCGTTTACGGGAACGGTCGAAAAGACAAGTGTAAGGATAACTCTCTTTTTCAAAGCGAAGCGTGACGCCTTCCGAAGGCGCCTCGAGCGGCAGAAGTCGTACCGCATCTCCCCAGGGCCCGGCTACGCACAACATACTTCCGCTACCATCAGTCGCGAGTCCCCCCACCACAAATTTGTCCTTGGCGGCGGCTACCGCTATCTGCCGATGGTGGAAGAGCAGGCCGTCCTCGAAATCATAAGCATGGACCACTTCAAACTCCCCTCCGCTGGCATAAAGCGTCTTGCCGTCGGGGGAAAAGGCAAGCCCGTAAAACGCCTGATCCAGGATCACCCGGCAAATGATCTTTTGTCGCGATTTGTCCGTGTCGAAAATAGTCACTTCATGCGTGCCGTATCCGGCATGAAGAATGGCGAGCCAGCGGCCGGTGGGATGCACCGCGATGTTGACGGGAAAATCCCCTAAGGTCACCTGTTTCCCCGCCGGGCGAAGCGACCACTGGTTGGGCAATTGAATGACCCCGCTGGATTGAACGCCGGGGAGGAGACGCTGAGGAGTGGGCTTTTTGACCTGCAAGGGGTCTCGAGCCTGGTCCCCGGGCCGGTCCATAATTTGTTGGTCTTCTGAGCGCAAGCTCTCGGGCCAACATATACTTAGGCTGACGGGCGCCAGGACACATAACGTGAGTAATCGCTGTTGCATAATTGACCTCTTTCATCACCGATTAGCTTCAATGAGCGTCCATGCCACCCGGGAATAAATAGGATTATCCAGGACAACGTGAAAAAGGGAAGAAAAAACTAAGTGAAAAAAATGAACCGCCAGGACGCAACAAGAAGCGTCTTGGCGGTTTCCTTGGGTTCTTAATTTCGTTATTCCACATCCTTGAAGGTGAACTTGCGTCGCACCTTATCGGCGGGATAAGGCTTTCCGTCCACCTCGACGTAAGGGTAAACAAAAAAGTTCAAAGGCTCACCGTCCTGCTTGGGCACCAAGTTGATGTCTCGGCCCAAACTAAAGGTGACACGGTCTTCGGTAAGATTGCCGAAGTAGTAATCGCGCATTTTGGGATTCTTGTTGGCTTCGGAGATATCGACGGGAATCCAATCCTTGCCTTTGGGTTTGAACTTGGCCCAGCAATGATAGCCGGCCACTTCGCCGCTGCCGCGCTTTTCCGGCAGCGGGAAACCGATCTCAAATTTGGCGGGAATCTTTTGAGCTCGAGCCAGCGAAATGAACATGCTGTGAAAGTCGGTGCAGTTACCGTAGCCCGAGTCGCAGGCCCAGTCCGAATCACCCCGGCCCCAGCCGGTGCCTTCTTTGCTATAGCGCATGTGTCGATTCACGACGTCGTACAAGACCCGAGCCGCTTCCAATTCATCCTTGGGCAGTTCCTTGTCTCGAATCAGCTCCATCGACTTGCCGCCCACCGGGACACGGGCATCCGGCTTCAAGAAACTCTCCGACATGTCGGTCACAGTGAGTTGGCGGTGGAGATCGCCGCGAACTTCTCGCCGTTGGACACGGTAAGTGACAGCCAGAGATATCGTCCCTTGATTGTCCGCTTTTCCTTCCCCATAAAGCATCGGATTGCCGTATTTTGGCTCCGTGGAGATCTGTTCCGCCCCGGGAACATCTTTCGATTCAATTTTGACTTCTTGATCTTCATTGGTCGGTGGAACCGGAATCCAGATGCGAGCGCTCTTTCCCGGCTCAAGGCCGGTTACGGTTGCGGAGTAGGTAAAGGTAAATGTTCGACTTTTCGGCGGCGATGCCTTAGCGGAAGGCTTTTCTTCCGAAGCTGAACTAACAGCCGTCGGCAAACCAAGCCCTCCAAGGCCAAGCCCTATCATTACCATCAAGTAGCGGAAGCTAAATCGGGTGCACATCAGCATGTCTCCTCAGATTCAATTTTCGTGAGCAGTTTCTTCAACAGGAATTCGAATGGGCGCGTTGTGACGCAACAACAGCGGTCGGCCGATGCAAGCGCGGAGCGACGCCAGCTGGGGCGCCAAACTAAGATCCGGGCACGCCGATGCTAAAGATCTGCTAGTCAGGAGAAGCCATCGTCAAACCGCGCGGAAATGACGCCACCAGCGGTAGCCATGGTTAGAAATTCAGCGCTAACTGGAGAACGTGACAAACCCGGCAAGCCTCCATTCGAGAAACAACTCTTTTTGTAAGGGTGGGCCGCGTCTTTGAGGCCCACAACCGGGCGCTAGCGCACCCGGCTTGCCATTTTGGGCATGGAAGGGCTCGGCCCGCTCTTGTAAAGATTTTATGAAACCTGGCGCTAATTGAAAGCCGCGGGTTTGAACTGTTCCGGGGAAAGATCAGGATTTAAGCGAACGTCGCGGAAAAAGTATTCCCCTAACAGTTCGCGATTGCCGGTCGCCGGATCCACCTTTCCTTTGACCACCACGCCGATAGGGATGTAGTTTTCCCGATCGACATAGAGGGTGAGCTCCTGGGTGCCGTCGCTCTCCGGTTCGCTGTAGGTTCGTTTGATCTTGTAACACACGCGTTGGCCCGCCTCGATAACCTTGGCTTCTCCCTGGAATTGCAAGCGAAGCGTTCCTTTTTTCTGAGCGGCTTGCATGGAGGAAATGGCGCGGAGCAGCGTGTTCTTGAAACCGAACTGGTCGAGGGTGTAGCGGCCCGACTCTCGGGCTTCGTCGGAGTCGACTTTGCGTCGGACGACTTTCACGAGCTTGCCGGCCGCTCCGGCCGGATGGGCCAGCATCATGCCGTCATTTTCGCTTGCCACAAAAACCACCCGGTCCGCTTTGCGGGCACCCTGCAGCCAATGCAGAGAAACGCTATGAGGCTGGTCGCGAAACGCGACTTCGATGACTTCTTTATTCTGGAGACGTCCCTGGAGCCTTTCCTGTTTTTGCATCGTGGTCAGGTAGCCGCGAACGTCGCGGTCATAGTGCTTGACGCAGTTTTCCAAGAAAGCGAGGGGGTCGTTTCGTGCCAAGTTTGTCATTGTGGAGGCGTCGGGCCCCGAATCCGTCGCCGATGTCGAGGGCCTTGCCAGACTCGACGCTAAGCCGCAAGCAGCAAATAATGCACAAAATAAATAGCGAACAAATTGATTTCTCATGGGGGGACTTGAGGTTAGGGTTGTCCGGACCTACTTCTGAGCGACGGCGGCTTCTTTGAATTGATCATCGCTAAATTGCGGATTGAGCTCGATGTCCCGGAAATAGTACTCGCCGATCAGGTATCTCTTTCCATTCGGCTCCTCGGGCTTCCCTTCGACAATAGAGCCGACCTGCAGCCAGCTTTGTTTGTCGATATAGAGAGTCAACTCCATGACGCCGTCATTTTCCGGCTCGGTATAATGGCGGCGGAGTACGTAGCATGATCGATTGCCTGCTTGGGCCACCTTTTGCTCGCCCAGGGAAACATTGGCTTCTGGTCCGCAAGCGTGCCATTGGCCGTCCGCGCCATAGTATTCCACATGCAGCGTCCCCTTTTCCTGGGCTTTCTTGCAGAAGGTCAGGGTCCGCAGAGTTCCGTTCTTGATGCCGAACAGATTGAGCGTATACCGGCCGGATTCTTGCGCTTCGGATCCGTCCACTTTGCGTTTGACGAACTTGACAAACTTCCCGGCTATCCCGGACGGATGAACCAAGATCATGTCGTCGTTTTCGCCCTCGACATATAGACAACGGTCGGCGAGGCGTTCCCCCTCGAGCCAGTGCATGAACACGCTGTGCGGCTTGTCCTTGAAGCAAACCTCGATCACTTCTTTTTTTTGCAGCTTGCGTTTTTCGATCGGCAGCCGGGTTGGCAGCCGCTCTTGTTTTTGCATGATCAAGCGGTAACCGTGAACGTCGCGATCGTAATAGCGAATGCAGTTTTCCAGAAAGGCAACCGGATCCTGCCGAGCCAGTTTCTGCATGCCGAGGGCGTCCGGCAGTGTATGGCCGTCCTTTTGGAGTTCCTGGTCGAGCTTGGTCACTTCGGTCTGAAAACTGGTGTCAGCGGGAGCGGAAGGGGAGTCCGACTGGCCGGACGCGACGAGCAGGCCCACGAGCATGGGAATGCCCAGCACACACACGGGCAAGTACAAATAGATCGGCTTCATATCTCCCTCCCCATTTCCGATTCGGGCGCCCTGTATTGTTAGTTTAGATCAGATATGGAACTGAGGCAATCCGAGAATGGTTTTCGGTTTGTGCTGAGAATCCGGGCTCATGACTCTTCCACTTCTTCTATTGACGCTGCGCTAGAATGTTAAGGGCGTGAAGCAAATCGCAATCTTGCATGGGGCGATAGGTCTACCCCTCGGTTACAATGCGTGAGCTCATGAACAAGGTTTGCGTCTGCATTGTGTTCTTTGCTCTGGCCGCGGGGTCGGGGTGCGCGACGAGCCGGCATGATGTTTTTTCCCCGGCCTTCGATGCCAGGGAACGAGGGGTTATTTTCGCTGTGGACGGAGCAGGAGGCTTCCAATCCACTACTCGGGCCTTCAGCCAGGCCGTTGCCCAGGCGCATTTGCCTTTTGGAGTTGTTCCGGTCGAATGGTCGCACGGCTATGGCCGAGTCTTAGCGGATCAAATCGATTGGCCTTATTCCCGCGAGTGCGGCTGCAGGCTTGCCGGCCAAATTGCCGCTTATCGCCAAGCCTTTCCGCAAAACAAGGTATTTGTAGTTTCCCACAGCGCCGGCAGCGCCGTGAGCCTGGCGGCAGCGGATGCTTTACCGCCTGGCAGCATCGACCGCATCATTCTGCTATCCCCTTCGATCTCATCCGAATACGATCTTCGTCCCGCTTTGCACTGCGTCCGGGACGGCATCGACGTGTATTACAGCGCGCGCGATACGATGCAATTGGGACTCGGCACCGCCTTGGTAGGGACGGCCGATGGCTGCTGGGGATGCGCCGCCGCCGGGCGAGTCGGCTTCCAACCCCAAATCCAGAGTCCGGAGGATGCTACCCTTTACGGCAAGCTTCGGCAGCATCCCTGGAACCCCTGCCTGACATGGACCGGGAATCGCGGCGGCCATTACGGGAGTTATGAACCAGATTTCCTGCAAGCGTTTGTATTGCCTTTGCTGGTTGACCGGCAGAATCTACTCCACGTGGGCGGGAACTTCTGATGGCTGGCCGGAGTTTTCGACGCAATCGGCGCCCAAGAGCTCCTCATCCACCGGCATAGTGTTCCGAAAAGAAATGTCGGGAATCAGATTGGGATGCTTGTACTGTTCAGGCGTGCCGCCGGATCGGGTCTGACGTTGCCGATCCCATTCCTGCCAGGTACCGTCCGGAAGCAGATTCAAGCGGACCGCTCCGAGCCGTTGACTGCCTCGCTTGGAAGCATATTCGACGTTGTGAGTCGCCAAGCGCCGATCCAGGGCGGCGGCCAACTCTTGGCCCTGGTGCCCATTCATGAGATCCCCCCGCTCGACGAACAAGCCATAATAGGGGGTTGCATCGTCCCAGCAGGGCGCCAAACTGTAAGACGTCAGCGTTAAGTCCAGAGCTCGCAGCACCTCTTCCATGGATTGGGTGACGTGATACTCCGACAACTTCTCTCCAGTGATGTTGGCAAAATGCGCGCCCTTGCTCAGGAACTCCACCAAGGGCGTTTGATTATAGAACCCGGTGACACGCACTAAATCGTGAATGTGATAACGATACAATCCGAAGGCTGTCGTGGGCAGGATGTAGTATTTTTCGCCTTCTTTTACCTCGTGAGCGGCCAGCGTAACCGGCGCTGGCCTATCAGCTTCTGCCTCCGGAATAAACTCGAAATAATGACTGGTCACGTCCAGGACGCCGCTGGGCGTATGATCGGCCACAGGAATGGTCATACGGCCTTCGCTAGCGATCAGGCCAACGTCGCGAATCGGCGTGTCGCCAAAATAGCGGGGGAAATGCCGGAGGTAGGCGGCGACACTGCCCCCCGTCCAATTACCGAGAATGCAATTCTGCTTCCAAAAATCGCGAGGATAGAGGGTGCCGGTGCGCCGGACGATTTCTTCCAGCTCTCGGGCCCGTTTCGAGTGTCTGCGGCCAAGCTGGCGCGTCAAGGCAGCGCGAATTTCGCACGGCACATCGATTCGGGGATTCAATGTTCCATCATGAAGATCGCGAATGAGGCTTTCTTTGTGCTGATCGCCGGCGCGAGCCAAGTTGACCAGCGTGCTTGGATTGGCGGCGACAACCATGCCGACCGGCCGCGGTAGGCTGAGCCGCAGCACGACATAATACTTGGCCATCGGATCCTTGATCTTACTGATGCACCCCGGCACGCAATAGAGCCAACGAATGATGCGCTTTTGCATCTCGGCCGTCAGGCCGGTCACGCTCCCACAAGGAATCCCTGCTTCGGTGCGAAACTCATCCCAGTCGCTGGAGATTTGCACAATGGGCCGCAGCTTCACCTCGGGATGGTCATAGCGGAACAGCCTCATTCCCCAGATGTTCCAGCCGCGCCGATAATCGGCCAGATATTGAGGCGTGACCGGAATGAATTTACGAGCGGCCGTGGTGCCGCTGGTCAAGGCGAACATATGAACGCAAGGATCGGCCAAGAGTGCGCGGAGCTCGCCCCGACGAACCCGAGCAATATAGGGCTCGAAATACTCATACCCGGCCACCGGAAGCTGCCGGCGATAATCATCGAGGCTCCGGACGGACGCGAAACCATGTTGACGGCCGAAATCCGTGTCCGTCTGGAAGGAAAGAATGCGGCGGAGCAGAACCTCCTGGGTTTCGCGCGGCCGATGCGTGGCTGCCTCAAACGCCGCCAGATGACGCAACACCGGGCGGCGCGCCACTTTTCCCACCAATTTTAAGAAGAAGCGGCTCAACATGATCCGTTGACGCCTATGAGGAAAAGCGACTAGCGACCGTAGGTGAGGAAGAATTGATCTCCCGATTGGCTTTTCGCCCGGGCGAATTCTCGATTCCTGCCAAGTTTTTCAAGAAGAATTCCAAAACCCGCTGCTGATATTCTTCGCCGGCCACTTGGATGGCTTGATTATGCTTGGCCCCTTCGACCAACCAGAATTCCTTCGGACGACCGGCGCGCTCGAAAACCATCCGGGCCATCTCTGGCTTGATATACGTGTCCGAGCCGCCGTGAATCATGAGCAAAGGCCTCGGCGACAGCTTGCCGATTACGCCCTCCAAGTGCAGGAACTGGCAGCCGCGCTCTCGACTAACGCGGCGCAAAGCGGCGTGACCCATCCAGTGATAGAAACACGTCGGCAGCAGTGCCTGGATCAAGTAGTGATCGCTATAAATCGCAATCCAGCGCTGCATATACGGCACCATGGTCGTAAGAGTGGCGAAAATGCCGTCCGTGACAAAGCAACGCACGTATGGATCCTGAGCGGCGGCCAACAAACCCGCGCTGCCTCCCTTGCTGATGCCAAAGAAACCGATGCCGCCCTGCTCACCGTCACTCCGGCTCTTGAGGTAATTCAAGGCCGCCTGAAAATCCGCGACATCATAGTTGGTGGACCATTGGAGTGGCTCGTAGCCCGGTTGATGGTCGCTGTCCCCTTGGTTTCGACATTCGAAAGAAAAAACGTCAAAGCCATTGGCTACCAAATTCTCGCAATAAGGGAGACACGACCACCGATTTGACCCATATTCCAGGCCGAAGAGGATTACGCCACGACGCTTCTGGGCGGATGTGCGGATGTAACAACCGCACAACGTCAGGCCGTCGACCGTGCGAAAACGAACCTCCTGGGCCTGGGCCACCGGCTGGCCTTTCGGAATAATAAAAATCGGCTTTTCTTGAACGATTCGGATCACGTGTTCCAGATAGCGCCAGCGCAGAAAGATGAAAACGAGCCATGCGAGCACGGCAATCGCCAGGACGATCCCGAGAACGAGCCCAAGGCCCAGCCACAACCACATCACGGCTGTTTCTCCAATCCTCGAAACCGAACCCTTTTGCGACCTGCCGACTTATTTGTCTATTATCAGTCTGTCCTTTTTGCCTCCAGGTTTCCAGTCCTAATTCTCAAATCGACTGACAACCAGGGAGACATTCTGGCCGCCAAATCCGAAACTATTGCTTAAGACGTGCCGAACGCGTTTTTCGCGAGCTTCGTTAGGAATGTAATCGAGGTCACATTCGGGATCTGGAACCTCATAGTTGATGGTTGGCGGCAGCACTCCTTGACGGATCGCCATCACGCTGATGATCAGCTCGACGGCGCCGGCGGCGGCGATCAAATGCCCGAGCATGCTTTTGCTGCTGCTCAACGGCACCAAATAAGCATCCGCGCCGAAGACTTTTTTGACGGCCAAGGTCTCCACTTTGTCGTTGACCTGGGTGCTAGTCCCGTGCGCGTTGATGTACCCGATGTCTTTGGGCGCCAGGCCGCTATCTGCTAATGCGCCTTGAATGCAAGCGATGGCGCCCCGGCCATCAGGGTGGCTATCGGTCAGGCGGAAAGCGTCGCCGGTGGAGCCATAGCCGGTCATTTCCGCATAAATCGGGGCACGGCGATGGCGGGCATGTTCCAATTCTTCCAGCACGAGCATGCCGGCGCCCTCTCCCAGTACGAAACCATCCCGGCGCAAGTCAAACGGCCGCGACGCCTTGGCAGGGTCGTCATTGAAGGTCGACAGCGCCGTCAGCAAGTTGAATCCCGTCACGCCAAAGGGATGAATCATGGTGTGAGCGCCGCCCGAAAGCATAATATCGGCGTCGCCGTGACGGATCAGCTCAGTGGCCTCGCCCAGGGCCTGGCTGCTAGCCGCGCAAGCGGTCAGGCAATTATAGTTGGGCCCCTCCAGATCAAAATATTCCGCCAAGTGAGCAGACGCCGTGTGCAATTCTTGTTCAGCCTCGCGCCCCGCGTGGAAACTTCCCAGCGCGCCTCGGGCGAACCCGACCGTATCCACCGACCGACTCCCCGAGTCGTAACTCCGACCAATCCAATAGATCATGTTGTCAAAATCCTGGGTTCCTTCCCCGGCGCCGAGATACACGCCGATTCGAGTGCGATCGACTTGGGCATTGTCCAGGAGCTCTGCGTCGGCTAAGGCTTGCTGGGCGGCAGCCGCGGCGAATTGGCTGTTCGGACCGGAATTCGTCCAGGGCTTGGCGTCCTTGACGAATCGACTCAAATCGAAATTCTTTACTTGGGCGGCGAATTGAGTCGGGAAACCTCGGGCGTCAAACAAACGAATTGGCCCCACGCCGCTCTTTCCTTCCAGCTGAGACTGATACAGCTCCGCCACGCTATGTCCCGTCGGCGTTATCGCTCCCATTCCCGTAATGACGACTCGTCGACGCATCGTTTACCTTGTATACGAGCCAGCTTATATTGGGCCATCCAAACACATTAGATGCCGCTTGCTTCTCGCCGGATTCACTCTTCCCATTTTCGAAATACTGCCGCCGCGCACTGCCCTAGATCGGTGTATCCGGTTTTCAAAAAGTACGCCTTGCGGATCGGCCGAATTTCCCTTGCCGCTACCGTCACCGGGCAAGCGGGGTCCGGCTCCTCATAATTCAAAGTGGCAGGCAATTGCCCGTGCTCGATAGCTAATAAGCTGACGGCGATTTCGGTCGGCGCGGAGCCCGGTCCGAGATTGCCAAAATAACTCTTGGCCGCGAACACCGGCACCGGCAGCTGACAGCTTCCGAACACCTCCTGAATGCCTCGCGCTTCCCAGGCATCGCCGGGAACGGTGCTCGTGCCGCTAGCATTGACGTGGTCTATGGCTTCCGGGTTAATCCCCGCTTCGGTTAGGGCAGCTCGAATAGCGCGAGCCAGGCCTTTGCCAGTGGTGCCGCGATCGAATGCGGCGCCAAAACCAACCATCTCGCCATAAATCTTGGCCCCGCGCCGGCGGGCATGTTCCAGCTCCTCCAACACGAGCACGGTGGCCCCTTCTCCTATCACCATGCCATCGCGACGGCGATCGAATGGCCGGCAGGCTTTCTCCGGCTCCTCGTTGTGCTTTGATAGGGGCTGAAACAAACATTGCCGAACCATGCTTAACGGATTGATGCGACTCTCGCCGCCGCCGGCCAAGAAAAAATCGGCTTGGTTGCGGCGCGTGATGCGAAAAGCTTCTCCGAGTGCGAGCAAGCCGGCCGCGTCGGATTCGGTGATCGTGTTGTTTGGGCCCTGAGCGTTGTGCATGATCGAAATGTGGCACGCCAGCATGTTGGGCAGGTATTTTAACATCCATAAGGGCGGAATGTTGGCCAGGCCTTGTTTGCCCCACTTCTCCAAGTCGACCGTGCCGGGCTGACAATTGGCGCTAACCTGCGAGGCAGCGCCCAGCTCCTCTAATTCGCTGGCGATCAAGCTCGCGCCGAACTCGACGCCGAAGCGGGTCGGGTCTAGTTTGTCCTTGTCGATCTTGGAGTCGTTGAGAGCGAGCTGGGCGGCCGCGACGGCCAACTGGATGCTTCGGGCCATGACGCGCAGGCTCTTGCGATCTTTCTTGTCAACGAACTTCTTGGCGTCGAAACCGACGATCTCCCCAGCGATCCGAACCGGCAATCCGCCGGCATCAAACAATTGAATCGGCTTGATTCCGCTTCGCCCCTGGCAGAGGGATTGCCAACAAGAAGCCGGGTCCAAGCCAATGGGGCTGATAATACCTATCCCCGTGACAACCGCTCGGCGTTGGGACGAAACCATGCTACACCATGCCACCGATGGATAGGCGTGGAGAAGGACATGCTAGGATCGGTATCTCAGCCGCCTTTCGGTCCAGGCCTCGGGCTAATTCGATGATTTGACTTCCGTGCGGTTAGCCAGGGCCTTGGCAAGCCCGAGCATGTGCTTCAGCTCTCCACTGAACACGAAATTGTGATCGCCGAACAGTTGCTGGGAACGAGACTGATCCAGGTGAGCGAAAAAAATTTCCGCCTCCACGACCAAGGCGTCACCCACCAAAGCGCGACCGCCGACGGCTGCGCCTTCCGGACGAAGGTGCAGCAAATCCACCTCATAGATCAGCTGGTTGCCAGCCAGCACTTCTCGATACCAGCGAGCAAAGGGAACCTTGGCTAAGACTACTTTCTCCCGAAAATCGTTGACATCCCCGACCAGAATGCCGCCGGTTTGGGCCAAGCCCTCCAAGATCAAAGTTCCCGGCATCACCGGATAGCCCGGAAAATGATCGGCAAAGTAGTCCTCGGCCAAGCTGAGGTTTTTCAGCGCCTTGGCCGATTTTCCCTTTTGAAATTCTAGGAATCGATCAATCCAAATCCAGCGCATGATGGTGATCGGCGAGCGATGAGTTTCCAATCGTTCAAGAGGACGCCTGGTGTTTACCCTTCACCACTCGCCATTGCCGGCTCATTCCTCAATCATCGCTTTTGCCGTTGCCGTTCGGTTCGTTGAGCTTGCCTTGGATGTAACGGGTAATCATCTCAACTGTAAAGAGGTTGCTGATGCCGTTAACTTCCGGATTCGTCTCGAACTTGCTCAAGTCAGCAAACGGCATGCGGGCTTTCAGCTCCGCCAAGCCTCGTTCCGTCACTTTGCCGTCCTGAACGAATTCCGGATCCCCCTGGAAAATCGATTCGGGAAAGAGTTCCCCGCGGGGAATCTTAATGCCGAATTCCCGTTCCAGACGGAAAACGATGTCCAGGAAATCGATGGACTCCGCACCCAGATCTCCTTGCAACGTGGACGTGGGCTTGATCTCGCCTTCATCCACGTTGAGCGCTTCCACGAGCGTCGCGGAAACTTTGGTGTAGATTTCGTCCTGACTTGGCATAGCGTGAACCTCCTCAACTACAAACATGGTGACCAACACAAATTCCTCGTCGGCTCGATCGCCGACAAGGTAGGATGCCTTTTTATAGCCTCTCGTCGCATCCCGCTACCCTGAAACCGCTCCTAAGCTCAATCCGCCGTCCACGGTTATCACTTGTCCGGTAATATAGCCGCTCTCGGCGCTGGCGAGAAACACCACTACCCGCGCGACATCGTCTGGTTGACCCAGGCGGCGCATCGGGATGAATTTCTTGATGAGGTCCCCCGCTTTGTTGCGAACCGCTTCACTCATATCGGTTTCGATGAAGCCGGGGGCCAACGCATTGACCGTAACGTTTCGGCTCGCCAGCTCAACGGCCAAGGCGCGAGTCAGCGCGTTAATGGCGCCTTTGCTGGCCGCGTAATTCGTCTGGCCCGGGTTCACATACTCTGCCGCGACGCTGGAGATATTGATGATCCGCCCGCGCCGCTGCTTCATAAACGGATACGCCACCGCTCGGCAGAAGTGATAGACTCCGCCGAGGTTGGTGTTAAGCACGCTATCCCAGGCCTCCGGCTCCATGCGAATGAACAGGTCGTCTCGAATGATGCCGGCATTATTCACCAGGATGTCCAGCCGTCCCCATTCTTTCTCCAACCGGTCCACGCAGGCGGGGGCAGTGTCCGGTATTGCTACATCTCCCTGCAAAGCCAATGCCATTCCGCCAGCCTGACCAACTTCCTGAACCAGCGCGTCCGCCGCCGCTTGATTGCCTTTGAATACGAAACCGACTTTCGCCCCTTCCACCGCCAGGGCCTTGACAATAGCTCGGCCGATTCCCCGGCTGCCTCCGGTCACCAGCGCCACTTGATCCTGAAGTTTCATGGGTTGAAACACACCGCTTCAAGTAGCCGGCTTCAGGTTCCTCCCCAAAAGGCGATAAAGCTCGCGAAAATGCGCAATTAGCTTCTGATCAGTGGGCTCCAGGGTCGGATCCAGGTCTCGGAGGTTATAGGTTTCAAGCGTGACTCGGGCCGAAACTGTCAGGTTGGCTTCAATTTCACCTTTTGCCTTGAAATTAGCCAGTTTGCCATTCCGATCCATCATTTCCGCGGTCACCACCATTTGACGGCCCGGCTCCATGAAATGGCCGTATTTCACGTTCTTCGCCTCTCGAAGGACAATCATGCTATAGCGATAGTCCTCGGTCACTCTCAAGAGCCAAGCCCCCGCTTCAACCAGGGTCTGAAGCATTAACACCCCAGGCATTACGGGAAATCCAGGAAAGTGGTCTGCGAGGTACTCTTCTCCCAAGGTCAGGTTCTTGACCGCCTGAATTTTGCGGCCGGGCTCCAACTGCGTGATATTATCCACCAAGTTGAAGCGCATACCCAACCACACCTAACTATCGATGCACGAATCACTTTCGCAAGAAAACTATACCAAAAGAGGGAAGTATACCCGCCGCAATACCCCCCGGCAACCCCGAATAATTCTTCGATTTCCGATTTAAGTTAGTATTTACTAACTACTTGCCCGACGACGGGGTTCACTTCATATTGTTAGTCTTCACTAATAGATCCATGTCCATGGCCCCGTACTTAATGGGAAAATCCCGAGCTCCTTGAATCTGGTCCAGGGCGACTTTTTTTGAGCAAATCCGGCCGCTAACGTGTCTCGGCCGTCAAGTTGGGGCACTTAGGACGATTCGGACGATTAACCCGCCGTTACGGCCGCTCTTTCTTTCCTCTTTCATCGACCATTCGAGCCTGAAATCTCTTTTGAGAAATTTAGATGGATTTTGGCTCGGAGGGCTCCGTCGACGCTTCTGGTCGGCAGTTGCCCACCGACTCGGCGTCAGGCTCGCCCGCTCCTGTTTCTAAAGCGGCGCCATTGCCCTGGGAGCTAGAAGAGCTAGAATCCAACTTCGGTTTGAACTTAGGAGAACTGCTAAGGAGATCATGCATGGGAAGCCGACGTAGGGGCAGCGGACGGCGGAAAGTTGGCCGCAAGAAACGGCGCATGCGGAGTAAAATTCGCCATCGCAAGGGTTAACGATCATCAAGCTCGCGGCGCCAGCAAGGCCGCGCTGGCGCTGCGGGCTACGCTCCCACAATCCAATCCTGGGGTTTCAAAAATTCAAGTAGTTCGGCTTCTCGCGAGCCTGCCGCCGGCTGGAAATCGTAGAGCCACCGAACCACCGGCGGCAAGGACATCAGGATCGACTCAATTCTTCCCCCCGTCTTCAAGCCGAAAATCGTTCCACGATCGTAAAGCAGGTTGAACTCCACATACCGGCCTCGGCGAAATTCTTGAAAGGCCCGTTGGGCTGCGGTGAACCGTTCATCCTTGCGCTTCCTGGCGACGGGCAGGTAGGCATCCAAGAACGAATCGGCGCAATCGCGAACGAAGGCAAAAGTTCTAGCTCGATCCCCTTCCAAGTAGTCGAAAAAGATACCGCCGACCCCCCGCGCCTCCCCGCGGTGGGGGAGAAAAAAATACTCGTCACACCACTTCTTGAATCGCTGGTAGTCCGCGACCGGCTGATGCCGATCGCAGACTTGCTTCCAAATTCGATGAAAATGAACGACGTCCTCACGATAGAGGTAGTACGGGGTCAAATCGGAGCCGCCCCCGAACCACTCCTTGCCCCCTTTAGTGAGGAAGCGAAAGTTGGCATGTACCGCCGGCACCATCGGGTTCTGGGGATGCAGCACGAGCGAGATTCCAGTCGCGCTAAAGTCGCGGCCCTCTCCCGGGATTTGCCGGGCGAATTCCTCCGACAACTGCCCGCGCACCTGAGAGAAATTGACCCCGGCTTTTTCAAACACAGAGCCGCCGGTCAAAATGCGCGTGCGGCCTCCGCCGCCCCCCTCGCGCTCCCAACGGTCCTCGCGAAATCGGCACGAGCCGTCCAGTTCTTCCAGGCTCGCGCAGATGCGTTCTTGCAGCCCCTGGAAATACCCGGCGCACTCATTCAGGAAATCCATACACCCTCCGAAATGCAGTATACTGCTTGTGTCGCATCGTAGCGATTCTTTCGAATCGAAGCCCCGAGCGTTAGCTCAGAGCCCGGAGCGTTAGCGACGGGGACTGCCAACCGGGCGCTTACGCTTCCGGCTCTGATCCCGAACGATGAAATGACAGATTCCCGGCATGATCGAAATTCATCATCTCCGCAAAGAATACGAGGGCAACGTCGCCCTGGAAAACCTCCACCTGGAGATTCCCGAAGGCGAGGTCTTTGGCTTGATTGGCCCCAACGGCGCCGGTAAAACCACCCTCATCCGCATCCTGGCGACCCTGCTGGAACCCACCTATGGACAAATCCGCATCGCCGGCATCGACGCGCTCGAAGAGCCTTTGAAAATCCACCCGCTCATCGGCTACATGTCCGATTTCTTCAGCCTTTACGACGGCATGCTGGTGTGGGAGTACTTGGACCACTTCGCACGCTGCTACTCCATTCCGCGCCGTGAAAGCGCTCGCCTGGTAGAGGAAGTGTTGAAACTGGTCAGCTTGGAAGTGCGCCGCGATTCCGAGATCCGGTCGCTGTCGCGCGGCATGCGTCAGCGGCTGTGTTTTGCCAAGACCCTGCTTCATCAACCCAAGGTGCTGCTCTTGGACGAGCCGGCCTCCGGCCTCGATCCCGCCGGCCGGCTCGAGTTCCGCGAGCTGATCAAGCAGCTTCACTCCATGGGCCGCACGATCCTCATTTCCAGCCACATTCTCACGGAAATGAAGGATTTCTGCACCTCGATCGGCATCATCGAGCAAGGCCGGCTGGTGGCCGCCGGACGCGTGGACGATATCCTGCGCCGATTGGAAACCGGCCTCCAGCTCGAAATCGAAGTCTCCGCCGGTTTGCCCAAGCTCATGCTCATACTTCAAACCTTTGAGGGCGTCGATCAGGTGGTTTCACAAGATGGTCGGGTGCGCTGCCGATGGCGAGCCGGCCGCGAAGCTCTCCCCGGCTTCCATCGCCGTCTGGTTAACGAAGGCGTCGATTTGATTTCCCTGGCCGTCAAAACCGAAACCCTGGAGGACATCTACATGCGGCTCTCCAGCCATCAAACATCATGACTCCCCATTGGATTCATCGCTTCGCGCTCGTAGCACGAATCGCTAAACAACAGTGTTTGAAACTCTTTTGTGGAATGGAAGATCAATAAAACGGGAAGAAAAGAACAGGAGAAAACAGAGCAAACAGAGGTGAAAATCGCAGTTTTCTTTTCTCTGTTTCCTCCTGTTTAATTTTTTACCGCGACCTGTTACCAGTGTTTATGCACCTCGATTTCTGGAATAATCCGATAGTCGTCAGCGCCTTCCGCGTGCGTTATCGCCGCGGCGGCTTCACGAACACTTTAGCGCCTTACTTGGTAGTTCTCGCCGCCATCGGCGCCGGCTTGGAATACTACCAGGACAAGATGCAAGTTCCGTGGGCGCGGATCTATTACCCAATCTTAATGGGCCTCCAGTTCTTGGGATTGGGCGTGATGGCCTCTACGGCCACTGCCGCCTCCCTGCGCAGCGAGGTCGTCAATCGCACCTTGGATTTTCAGCGCATCGCCGCCTTGAGCCCCCGGCAAATCTTGTTGGGCAAGCTCCTGGGCGAGCCGGCCGTCGCATACTTGATGGCCATGGCCAGCTTCCCCTTGGCTGTCTGGTGCTTCTTGGCCGGCGGCGTCGAGCTGGAAGTCATGCTCCTCATGTACGTCAACCTGGCCACGACCCTGTTGTTGTGCGGGGCGGCCGGCTTGATCGGCCGAATCGAGCTTCCCGTGGGCCAAGCGACCGGCGTTATGATTTCAATCTGGGCCCTGGGAACGCCCATTCCTTTGTTCGTGGGCATCGCTCGCCGCAACCCTTGGCTCATCGAGATTCCGCTGTTCGGCATCGACATCCCCTACTTGCTTCTCCTCCCTCCGGTGCAATTACTGCTGGCTTACGTCTGTTTTCGGATCATGGAACGCCAGCTGATCACGCCACTGAATCCCATGATCAGCAAGCCCTTGGCTTACGTCATCCTGGCGGCCGTGGATCTCGTCAGCGCCGCTCTGCTCTTTAATCTGACGCATGTCGGTGGCGGGGATACCGATCTGGTGACATTGGTCGGCAGGCGGGGCGTCGTGTTTTGCTTGGTTCATCTGTTCGCCAGTCTCGCTCTTGCCTTCGGCATGACGGCTTGGCGGGAAACACTCTACAGCTGGGTATGGCGTTTCCGTCGCCGCCGCCCGCTCCTGGCAGACCTCTGGCTAGGCGACCGATCGGAGAATGTCTTGTCCCTGGCCACGTTCGCGATCATGGGGCTGGTCAATCTCGCCGTCTTCGTAGTTCTGCCAGCCGTATGGCAGGGCAGAAACGGGCCGTGGCCAGGACCATCCTCCATCTTCGATCCTCAATCCTCGGATGTCTGGCTCGCCCTGCCCACGTTAATTGCGGCCGCAACCACCACTGCCGTGTTGATCCTGGCTTTCGGCACCATTCATCAGTGGCTACTCTTAATCGCCGGCCGAGTGGGCAGCACAATCACCTTTGTCCTGGCAGCCATGGTCACGTTCATCCCTCTCGCCGGCGGCTTCCGCCCACAGACGGAATGGACCATGAGTTTCAGCCCCGCTTTGCACTACGCCCACTGGCTCGGTCTGAATTCGCCACGCGACCCCCAGCCGGCTTTCAGTTACCTCGTCTTGGTCGTATTATTCCTCGTGGTGTTTATCCTTTTCTGGTACCTCCTCCGCAGCCGCATGCGCAAACTCGAAGCCTGGGTCGACTTCAAACTCCGCATGATGGACGCCCTGCCGCCGGTGGCTCCCATTCATACATAATTCGGGATCACGGTGCGGGATTAGTGCAGCGCGTCGGAGCCCATGGCAACTATCGGAGAGTTAAAATGTCAGGCTCGCATTCTTGTGCCTGGTACGCCGCTGGTTGTTTACTTGCGTTGGTCGGCTTCGTAAGTATCGCTGCAGCCGATACATTCCCGGCACATTGCTCTTGCGATGTTCGCGCCGCAGAGAATGTGCCAGCCCATACTCCTATTCTCTTAATAATCACCTTGACTAATCGAGGTGATACACCCGTCTTCTATGGTGCCTGGGGCTCGCCATATCCGGCTGCGCGCCTGCTAAAGGCAACAGTTACTGACCGGCAGGGACAAACGCAGGATGTGTCATTGTCTAATGACCAAGGGCAACCTGGATCTAGTCGAGTCCGACGCTTAAATCCCGGAGAGTCCATCGACATGCCCGCGGTGATCGCACCTCTACCGCCGGGGTCATACACGTTACAAATTGGCGACGGCACAAAGGCCAAGATAACCATTAAGGAGGATATGCAATTAGCGCGCAAGTGGCAGAACGACCTGCTGGTGCGCCTACGCAAAGGGGACCGTTTCGCGCGTTATGTAGCTTCCAAATATGGACTCCCCGCTACTTTGATCGAGCCTCTGCTTCAAGACTTGTTATCGGATCAGTTTGATTCTGCCAATCGGGCTGCCGAGATCCTTCAGGAAAGTCGGGAGTTGCCGGCAAGTGCCGGTGACGTGGTCCGCAAGGCCATGGCGAAACAGATAGATTTGGTCAAGGCGCGCAAAGATGGCAAGGTCCACATCTTGACTAGCTTGGCATATCTGGCCGCCAAAATCGGCACAGATGACCAGATTGACACAGTCTTGATGCTCGTCCGGAGCGGAATAGATCGAGCGAACTCGCTAGGGCCTTTGGCCAATTTCAAGCAACCACGAGCAACGCGCAAATTGCGATCTTTAATACAAGATGAAAATGAGGATGTGCGAATTCGAAGCGCTCAAGTCCTTGCCGGACGGAAGGACGAGGCGGCGCTGGGAGTGCTCCTGGCGACCGCCCACGACCCAAAGAGTCAGTGGCGCGCGTATGCCGTCAAGTCCTTAGTAAATTATCCTAACGATCCGCGCGTCGAACCCGCTATCAAGAGTCGATTGGATGATTCCGACAGTTTTGTGCGCCAATCGGCGGAATTAGCTCTTCGGCAGTTGGCCAACCAGAAGAAACCCGAGCCTTGATCAGTACAAGCCACCGATTGAAAACGCGCCTCGGCATCCGTTTGGCCGGGTTTTGCCAGCCCCTCTTCATTTCAATGACTGTGGCAAAGTGGCAAAGTCACTTGTGCCACGTCGCAAGTCGTTTCCACCGGATAGCTTAAGTCCGCCGAGTAGTAAAGTTTCGTCCAACCCGTTCTGGAGCAAATTGCCTATTCCGCAAAACGCCACGACCATTGGCCTTAGGGAATCGCTTGCTTCCGCCATAACGGGTTGGACGAAGCTTTACGCCGAGTACTTTGCCAAATTGCCTGCCACATGAGTTTGGCAAAGTGGCAAATCACCCCGAAGCACGAAAGTTGTCGCCATGGTGACCCCCCTCCGCCAAAATGAGGGCGCCCGACTCAAACTTCGCCCTTTTTCTCGGGAAAAAGACCCCCTTCCGCCAATTCTAATTGGCGGGCGGAGGGGGTGGCGGGATGCTTGTAGGCTAAGAGCCTCGCACGCAGTAAGCGCTTGGATCCGACCGCTTACAACGTGTGCGGCTCTCCTTTACGTGCGCCGCTCTCCTTAACCCGCAGGCGCCCCGATTCTATTTGGAAGTCAAAAATTTATCTCATGGCCAGTCAAAGACTTAAGCTAATCCGCTAACGCTTACCTCCGGCCGCGCTTCGAGAATCGACTGCCATTTGTTCCAATGGAGTCATGAGAAGCGGCCGATCGACGACTGCCCTACTTGACCCGTTAGTTGCTCCACCACTATTGGTTCCTTGAAACGTGCGCGATGACCCCCCACCCCCTTGAACACTGGATCAGTGGATGAACCCATGAAACCCAAGATCTTTCGCCAACAGAACTTATGGCGACTCAATCCACTGATCAAGCTCTTGATCAGTGGATCAGTGGACAAATCTTGTAAATCAAATGATAGTAATGACTTACGACGAATCGTCCATTGTCCAAACGGAGGAAGGAACGCTCCCTCGTCGCCAGCTAGGCTTTCGGTTGCTCTATTAACTCCCGTCCAACCTTCGTATAATTCGCTGCCTTATCTTGGCGGTCGAGGAGGGAGCCTCGTGGCCGATGACTCCGGCGACCTGGTGGTGGAAACGTTCAAGCTCACCAAGATCTATCAAAACCGCCAGATCGCTCTCAATGATGTCACCCTGAAGATGGAGCCGGGTTGCGTGCTGGGCTTGCTCGGGCCCAACGGCGCCGGCAAGACGACCTTCTTGCGCTTGGTCCTCGGTCTGCACCGACCGACGGCGGGGTGGGTCAAGGTCTTCGGCAAATTCATGACGCCGAACGCGGCCGGGCTGCGCCGCCGCATCGGCTACATCCCGACCAACCCGCAATTCCCCCGCGGCATGTCGCCCATCGATTACCTGGACTACATGGCCCGGCTGTTCGGCTTGCCCTCCGACGTACGCAAGCCTCGCCTGGCGTCGCTGATCCGGGCCGTCGATCTGTTGGCCGTCTCCGGCGATCCGATTGCCGGGTTTTCCAACGGTATGACCGCCCGGCTGGCCGTCGCCACCAGCTTGATCAACGAGCCGGATTTGCTCGTCTGGGACGAGCCGACGCACGGCCTCGACCCGGAAGCGCGCCGCAGCATGCTGGACCTGATCAAGAGCCTCGCCAAAGAAAAAACGCTGGTTGTCTCCAGCCACAACCTCAGCGATATCGACGAAGTTTGCAATCACGCGGCGGTTTTGAGCCGAGGCCAGCTTATTTATTGCGGCTCGCTTCAGGACCTCAAAGGACGAATGCGCCGCAATCATTATGAGCTGGATCTCGAAGGAGACCAGAAGGCCGTCGCCAAAGCGGCTCAGGCGATCAAAGGACTGTCGGATTTCAAATCGGTGAGCGTCCGGCAGCGGCGTCTGGAGCTTCGCTTGAACGACGACGCCATCAACACCTCGGCCCTGGCCAATGTGTTCATGACTCTGGCCGACAACAAGGTCACCCTGGTCAGCATCCGCAGCGTTGGTCAGCAAACCGAGCAAGCCTTCTTGGATTTGGTGGAGAAAGAAGAATCGCGCGGCTTCGCCCGAGCTTATCAAAGTGAAAGCGAAGCGGCGTAAGAGTCAGTGGTCAGTAGTCCGTAGTCAGTAGCCAAGAAAGTGTGAGCGAGTATTAACAGCGGACTACGGGCTACTGGTTCTCGCCCCAAGTGCAAGGCCGCCCCAACACCTCGTTCCCAAACTCTGTTTGGGAACGCATTCCGCGAAACTCTGTTTCGATGGAGTCCGAAACGGAGTTTCTTGAAATCAGGTTCCCAAACAGAGTTTGGGAACCAGAAGAACTCCCGTAGGAGAAAAGTCGTGGAACCCCTGGCTCCTGTCAAGACGGCGAAGATCAAGCGCTGGCTGCCCTACTGGGCGGTTTTCCAGGCGGATTTCCGACAGACTCTGCATAGCTGGGTTTATCGGTTCTGGGTGCTGCTGTCGGTGCTGGCGGCGGTCGGGTATTTGCTCTACCGCTTCGGCATTTCCCATGAAGCGGGCATCGTTCAGCCAGCGTCCAAGCTCATTAGCGACCTGCTGCGCTGGAGCGTGATGGGCAGCGTCGCCCTGATTATTGCTCTGACCGGCGGCAGCATCTCCTCGGAGCGCGGCATCATGGCCGACTCGGTCCTCAGTCGCGGCATCAGCCGATACCAGTACTTCTTGGGGAAGTGGCATGCCCGGTTGGTGGCGGTGGTGGGGACCTTCGTGACCATGGGCCTTCTGGCCCTGGTCGGGAGCTTTTTTCTTTTCAACGAGGATTTGCATCTCGGAGGCAGTTTGATGGCTCTGGCGACCTTGGTTGCCTTTCTCGCCGTCGTCACGACGTGTGGGGTGACCGTCAGCGCCATTTCCAACAGCACGGTCCTGGGCATTGCCGTTCTTTGGCTCGTGCTCTATGGCGTTGGTTTCGCTCTCTCCCTTTTACCTGCCCAAATCATGACGCCGGTGCGAGTGTTGGATAATCTGCCCAATACCCTGCGCGGGTACTATGACATTGCGGTCTTGGGCAAGCTGATCGGTTGGTCAATGCTCAGCTCGGTGGGCATGGCGTCGATCGGCTTGGTCTATTTCTCTCGACGAGATGTATAGGCTGGTCAGCAGTCAGTAGTCCGTGGTCAATAGCCAAGAAATGTGGGGACTACTGAATACGGACTACTGACTAAAGATAAAAACATACGGCCAGGGAAATCCCCCCGGTACATCCGGAGTTCTCCCTGGCCGATCTTATTGTTCTGAGTTGCTGACTTCTAATGGTTTCCGGCAGGCCGGAAGACGCTTTGGCCATGCTGATCGAAACCCGGGATAATGCCGTTGCCGTCGGTTTCGCCGACGAATCGATCGCCGGCTTCCGGCCGCCGGGCCGTCAAGGCGTTGTACAGGTCCGCGGTTTTCAGCCCCGCCTTTCGGCCCCGATCCACCAGCGTTCGGTAGTCTGTGTGCCGCATAACCGGACTCCAGCCCGTCAGTTAAACTGGGATGCTAATCTCCATCGGCTGCGTCTGGGTTAAATTTCACTTCATATCTCATGCCGAACCGTTCGAATTATTTGGCTGCCATCACAAACTAGGACTGCATAATGACTTGCAGCAAAGCAGTCCGAACGCGGCCATTTCAACGTTTAGTCCGGTTATCGTTTTATTTACAGATGCATCCTGGAATTGCGCGGAAATGTTCAATTTTGGAACTGTGAACTTTTGAACGCAAGAACAGGAGATAACTGAGGAAACAGAAGAGGGCCGAGAAAAACGGTCCTCTTACTCTCTGTTTCCGCTGTTGACTCCTGTTCGGACTCTTTTCGCTACCAAGAAGATTAGCCATTCGGAATCCTCTGGCTCAAAACGGCGATTGTGCCTCGCGTGGCATTTTCCACCGCGAACTCCCACTTCGGATCCGAAAGAGAGAAGGAAGAAATGATCCCGCGCGAGCTATTGATAATGGCGCCGAGACCATCCTCTCGAAATGCCTCCGCCACATCGTCGGCGGCTCCGCCCTGGGCGCCAAACCCCGGAATCAAAAACGGAACCTGTGGAATCAACTTCCGCAGACTTTGCAGCTCGGTCGGATACGTTGCTCCCACGACGGCGCCCACGTCGCCCAGGCCGCACTTTGCCAGATTCTCTCGAGTCCATTGGCCGACCGCTTCCGCCACATGCACATAGACAGGCCGGCCGTCGCACATCAGGTCCTGGAACTGCCCCGCGCCGGGATTGCTGGTGCGCACCAGAACGAATATTCCGCGACCTGACCGCCGAGAGCTTTCCAAGAACGGCTCCACGGCGTCGCGACCCAGGTAAGGATTGACAGTCAGGGCATCGGCATCCCAAACCGGGTGAAGCCGATCTGCCATTTTGATGCCGCCAAGGCCGGCGTCTGCGTACGCCGACGCCGTCGAGGCGATGTCATTCCGCTTGCCATCCAGAATCGTGATCAACCCACGCTGTCGGGCCTTCCCAAAAATTCGCTGAAGGGCAACCATGCCGGCCGGCCCGCAGGCCTCAAAGAACGCGCTCTGCGGCTTCACAACCGGCACCAACGGCGCCACCACGTCAATCACCCGGCTGCAAAACTCCTCATAGGCCCTGGCGACTGCCTCCAGATTCTCGGAACCGTGCCGATGGCGAATTTCATCCGGCAAGGAATCCCACCGTGGATCCAATCCCACGCAAACAGAGTTCCCCTTGGCGCGACATCGGGAAGCCAGACGGTCAGCGAAATGATCCATATGCTCAGTTTTTTACACTGAGCATGATCGGCGGGCTAGAGTAACTGAGCTTGACCACAAAATTGATGGAGACGTGCGCCAGCACGCTGATGGGGACATTTTCGATCGGCGCGGCGTTGGCGGCGGCTTTGAGGACAATGTGTCCCTGGTTGCCGGTGCCAAGCAGGGTTTTGCTTTTGCTTTCGTCGATGGTCACGCCCGGGGGAAGAGGATTGCCAAAAACGCTGCCCAAGTGCTGCATGAGAATGTCGATGGACACAGTCTTATCGTAATCGGGGCGGCGCTGGATAGTCACATCAATGCGGGCTTCGCCGCCCGGCTTCAACGTGAGCACATCGGGCTTGGCAATCACGTTCCGAATGTCGGAAGGATTAGTGACAGCGACGGACTGCAGGCGGACGTCGAACACTCCTCGGCCGCCGCCGGGGAAATAGATTTCTTCGTTGGGTGTCACCGTCCGAGTTAGGGTTTCTTCTTTTCCGTCCGGAGTTTTGGCGGTCGCTGTGCCGACAATTTGCACATTGGCCGCGTCCCGAGGCGCGTCCTCCGAGGCGGTTAGCACGACCACTCCCTGAGTCATCGTCGGCGGGATTACCAAAGCAGTGGCCGAGACTCCCTTGGGCAGACCTTGAACCTCAATTTTGATGGGTCCCACGAAACCGTTGGTCCGGGTTGCGTGGACGTACCATGGCGTGCTGGAGCCAGGTCCAATCATGGCTTTGTCCGGATCGCAGCGCAACGTGAAATCAGGCTTGGCCCAGTCAGCCTCGATGTAATAGACGGCCGTATCGCCTCCCTTGCTGTTCAAATCGCGGATGCGAAGGATATAGTCGCCGTCGGTGGGAGGCGTGAAAACCAACATCGCATCCTTGCCAAAAGCGTCGTCGTTGTTGGCCAGCACCGTCCCTTTCTTATCCAACACGTCCAAGACCGAGTCGAGGCTCGATTGCAGCGCGGTACCGAACCTCCGGGCCTTGACTTCGAATCGGATGGCCTTGCCTTTGATGCCCTTGAACACGAAATGATCCATGTCCCGTGGTTGGCCAATGCGGCCGTTGATGCCGCAGGGAATCGCGATCGGCGTCGCTTGTTCGGGAGTGTCGTTCGGCTCTTTTTCCAACACTTGCGGCAATGGGCTGACAATGAACGAACCCGGGTTGGTTTTGACACCGGCCACTTCTAGTTGCAATTCGTGCAGGCCGGGAGTGTCAGGCAACTGGACGGATGCTCGCGGCTGTTTCAACCGGGCCGAGCCGACCGGTTCCACGTCCAACGTCTGGCCAGGATTTCCAGCCATCGGGTAGACCTGCGACACACACGGCCGATCCGTCACGAGCAAAGCATAGACCCAGCGCGGGTCGCCTTCATATTTTGAATCGCGCGCCTGGATCAGGTAGTCGCCCGCTTTGGGGAACGTATAAGTCAGCAACGGATCGGCGAAGTAGAAATCATCATTCGCGGCTAACTCCCTCCCGTCCAGATCGTAAAGCGTGATCATGGGATCGGCGTGCTTCTGCAGGTCATGAATCTTGTCTTGAATGCGGGCGCAGTAGACCTCGAAGGTCAAGGTTTGCCCGGCGTCCACATGGAATTTGAAGTAATCGACATCCTCGACCGCCTCAATAGCCCCACAAACCACACATGGCACGGGGATTGGGTTGGCTTTATCCGGTGTGTTGTTGTCGCCGGATTCGCGGACGACCGGCTCGTCCACAATCACCAGTTGGCCGATGCTGCTTATCCCTGAGGACGAAGCCAGGCGAAAATCCCGGACGCCGGGGACCACATCCGGGGAAACGGTAATCTTCAAATTGACGGAACTAATTTGCGGCTTTTTTCCAGGTTTGGACGGCTTCTGCTGGGGAACCGGGCTGGGGGGATTCGGAGTTGGAGCGACCTCGGCGGTGAGCCCCTGGCCTTCGAACAGAATTTTGTAGACTCCGGAGAAATCCATTTGTCCGGAGACTGTCACTTCCGACGTCTTGCCGCGCTGCACTGCCGCGGGGCTCGTGTGCGTGATCATCGGATAGGAGGTTTGGGCATGAGAGAATCCACCCAGACCTAACAGATACAAAAGACAAAAAAGAGAAAGCCGACTCTTGTTCATGGCCCTACCTTATTTTGCAAAAGCTACGGGAGGCAGCGGCTCGGCCCGGAGGGCTTTGGCGACCATGTCGGGCTTGATTAGATTTTTCCGCACGACATCTTCTGCCGTGGGTTGGCCGGCCATTCGCCAATGCCCCTTCGAGCTTAAACCAGGACTGTTCGTTTCATATCCCTCGGGAGTTAGCGCCAGCCAATCGAAGTCTTCCGCGGAAGGGTCCCTTTCGGCTGGCATTGTTAAGAGTGTGACAAGTTGGCGACCGGTGGCCAAGTCCCAGAGGCAAACCCGACCATCGAAGCTCCCGGAAGCAATCCGCCTGCCATCGGGATTCAGCGCCACCGCGTAAACCACAGATCCAACGGAAATGGTCCGCTGCAAGGCACCGGTGGCGCCGTCCCAAACTCGAATCGTTTGGTCGGACCCGGCGGAGACAACCTGCCGGCCGTCTTTGCTGAAACAGATCTCGTTGACTGCGTTTCCGTGGCCATTTTGCACTCGGATACGGTTTCCCGTCTGAGCATCCCACCAATGCAAGCTTGGCTCCAATCCGGCCGATACCACCGACTTGCCGTCCGGACTGACCACCACTGCCAGCACATCTTGCTCCATACCGCCAAACGTGAATCGGCTTTTGCCGGTCGTCCAATCGATCATTTTGACCGATCGGTCCTTGCTGGCCGACACCAACCACTGCCCGTCGGGACTGAATGCCACGCCATAAACAAAATCCGAGTGATGGGTGAGCGTGCGTTCCAACTTGCAGCTGCCAAGACTCCAGATCATGACCGTCTTGTCGAAGCTGGCCGAAGCCAAACGCTTGCCGTCCGGCGAGAAAGCGATTGAGAATACCGCGTCTTGGTGTCCTCCCAGAGTCGCGGCGAGCTTCCAGTCCGCGGTTTGATAAACGCGCAAATCGCCTTTGGCCGATGGTTGGCCGCCGGCGACGGCCAGGAGTTTTCCACCCGGGCTGAAACGGGCATCGTTGACGGCGCCCAGCACATTGGTCAACACTTTGACGGGCCGAGCTGTTGCTAAGTCCCAAATGACGACCCGGCCATAGCTGCCGGCCGCCAGCCATTTTCCATCCAGGCTGAAGGCGACGGCCGTCACCGGTGCTAACGGTCCGGCCTTGAGGACCAATTCCAGTTTTGCCGGATTGGCGGCCCCGAGCAAACCCTTGGGAGGAATCGCATTGGTGCTCAAGATCACATCCAACTTTCGCGTCCGTCCTCCCCGAACCGTGGCATTCCCGTTGTCCGAAGGAGATGCCGACCCAGCAACTGCTGTTCCTTCTTTCGCTCCGGCATCGATCCAGCGCTGAACGAGTGAAATTGTCTCCGGAGGTAAAGGCGGGGCGTTTTGCGGCATGCGCTTGGATTCGTCTGTTGTTGTGATCATTTTCACGAGCAGACTATCCTTGCTGTGCTTCGGACGGATGACGCGCCCTTGTTTGCCCTTCAGGACGCCTTCATAGGTGTCGAGCGCCAAGCCGCCGGAGAGATCGAATTCCTTGAGATTCTTGGCATTGTGACAAACGGTGCAATTCTTCCTCAAAATGGGCCGGATGTCTTTCCAATAGGTCGGATCATTGGCCTTGGCGGCAGAAGGAAAGAAAAAGAGCCAGAAAGACACAAAGAGAATGCAAAGAGGAACACGTCTGGCGCCAGACAGGAGTGTCTGGACCACCCACAAGGGTGTCCGGACCACCGACAAGAGTGTCTGGCTCACCCGATGTGAGTAGCGGTTTCTTCCCGTCATTTGTGTCCTTTGTGTCCCTTATGTCCTTCAGGCGAGCCCGTCTTCTCAGTGATTGAACAGGAATTCGCGAGAGTTCAAGAGAACCCAAAGCAGGTCCTGGGCGCCTTCTTTCGGGGACGGAGCCGTCTTTAGCCAGTCCAGGGCCTTTTCCCTTTCTTTCGGCCGGGGGGGACGCGACACCGTGGCCAAATAAAGCTCCTCCACAACCTTGGGCAAAGGTGTTTGGCTCTTGAACAGCCCTTCGATTCGTCCCTCGGGTGAAGCGATCTTACGGTTGAGAAAATCGCCGTTGAGCAGATGCATGGCCTGGGCGATGTTGGGTTGTCCGCTGCGCTCGCATTCGCAGCTCACTTTGCGAGCGGGCCGGCCGAAGGTATCGAGAAAGAAAGAGCGCACTTCCGAATCCGGCAATTGAATGGCGCGAGTCCCTTTGGGCAAGCCGGGATATTTTTCTTTCGTTCCAGTGGCGAAATCCAAAGCGTCGGCCAGTTCTTCGGCGGTCAGTCGTTTGAGCGTGTAGTGAGTGAAATTCACGTTGGCGACGTCCGTCTGGTTGCCGGGAGTCGTCGCCGAGCTAAGCTGATAAGCCCGCGAGCGCATGATTGTTCGCAACAAATGTTTCAAGTCGAATTTGGCGTTCACGAAATCCCGGGTCAGGGCGTCGAGCAGCTCTGGATTGCTGGCGGGGTTGGAAGCCCGCATGTCGTCGATCGGCTCGACCAAACCGCGCCCCATCAGATAACCCCAAAATCGGTTGACGACGTTTCGGGCGAAGAATGGGTTCGTGGGCGCCGTCATCCATTCCGCCAGTTTCCGGCGGCGGTCAAAGGGGTCGGGCATCCCGGGCCCGTCCAGCGGGTGCGGCGGGACCACTACCCCGGTTCGCGGGTTTGAGATTTCGCCGGTCGGCCTCAGGTAGGTGACGCTTTCCCCGCCAAAAAGGCCGAATTCTCGACTACCTTTGGCGCCCAGCCGGACAAAGAACGCCGCCATGCCGTAGTAATCGTCCTGGCTCCATTTTTCCCACGGATGATGATGGCACTTTGCGCATTGCAATCGAATTCCCAAGAAAAGCTGGGAGGCAGCCTCCGACCAGTCCGTAGCGCTCGCGCCCACGCGATAAAAATTGGCCTGGCCGACCGTGAACGTGCTGCCCTCGGCCGTGATGATGTCCCGGACAAACTCATCCACCGGCTTGTTTTCTCGCAGCGCCGTCCGAATCCAATTGTAAAAACTCCACATTCCTTTTTCGTTGAGCTGGGTGCGGTTGATGCGGAGCAGGTCGCCCCATTTGAGCGCCCAGAAGTCCACGAACTCGGGCCGGGCCAGCACTTTGTCGATTACCCGATTGCGCTTGTTCGGATCCTTGTCCTCAAGAAACGCCTTGATATCAGCCGGCGAAGGCAGGGTGCCAATGGCGTCCAGGTGGATACGACGGAAGAACTCTTCATCGCTGCACAAAGGAGACGCCGTTAATCCCAGGTCTTTCCACTTCGCGATAAGTTTTTCGTCCACGAAGTTGTTGCCAGACACGAGTGTCTGGCTCACCTGGGAATAAGGGAGAGTGACATCGACAACGGCAACCTGGCCGCCAAAGCGAACCATGATATGAGTTTCGCCCTTCTCCTTGGCCGTGATGAGACCGTTGGCAGCGACTGGGGCCACGGCGTCGTTCAGCGAATCGAACTGAGCTAGAGCGGTGGCATCGCTGGATCTTCCGTCGCTCCACAGGGCGCGGACAGTGATTTGTTGCTGCTCTTCCGGAGTCATGAGCCGCTTGGCTGGCCAGACTTCCAGGCCGGTGACCGTGGCGTCTTGGGCACTCGGTCCAGGAGCGCCATCCTCGAGCCATTGCTTGAGAACGGTGTAGGAGCGGGAATTGACGCCGAACCGTTGGCCGCCGCCATGCTCCATGGTCAGGGTTGGCTTCTGAAGAATAACGCTGCGCTCAGGATCGGACAGGACCACGCGCCGGCCTTCGGCGCTCTGCACGATCTGAACATAATCGAAAGACGGGTCGAAACCCCGCAGACTCAGTTTGAAGCCGTTCTTGCCATGCTGCCCGCCATGACAGGCGCCTTGATTGCAGCCGGCCTGAGTCAGAACCGGAATCACTTCGCGCGTGAAACTGACCGGCACGTCCGCTTCAGAGCGCTGCACGTGCACGGGCACTTGCGCTTTTTTGCCATCGGCTTCAATCGTGACGTAGGCGTCGCCGTCGCCGGCGGGATGCACGATCCCGTTGGGCTCGATCGTCGCGATCTTGGAAGCCGTGGAGCTGAACTTGGCATTCCGGGTCAAGTCTTTATGAGTGAGGTCGGAGTATTCGCCCATCACCACCAAACGCTGCTCGTCTCGCGGACCATCCAAAGCGATTTTGGGAGGAAAAACCGTTATCGACTGCAGGACCGATTCTCGCGGTTTCGCCTCCGGACTTTTGGCCGGACTCGAGGATGGCCCCAACAGCAATGCTGAAGCGGCGATCATGCACGAGGGCAAAGAACGGACACAAAAGGCTCGGAAACCCATGAGGATGACCCCCCTACAGCAGTGGCGGGCCGACCCGAAGGCCGGTGTCTTCTGGCAGGACCGGAAACGGCGTGGCCAATAGGAAGGAGGGAACCACGCCGCCATACTCCGGTGCTGCCCCTATGGTGACCGACAATGGATAACCTGTCAAGGTTTTTGTCAGATAGCGTGTTCTTGTCCTACTCTTGCTCTTGCTCTTACTCCTGCTATCATTGGGGAGCAAGAAGGGAAGGAAGAGCAAGAGTAAAGGTAAGAATAAGAGAGCGAACAGAGTCCCATATGCCCAATCATTGGATAGTGCGACATGGGGTGATGCGCTTCCTGGGAGATTTTGAACCCGGGGAGGAGATCGCTTGTCATCGGGGCTCGCGGATTTTGGCGCGCACGGAGCGGGGTTTGGAAGTCGGAGAGGTTCTTTGCGAGGCCACTGCCCAAGCCATGGGTATGATTGCCGAGCCGACGAAGGGGCAAATCATACGGCGGCTGACAGCGGACGACGAGGCAGCCGCCGGCGGTCTCAAGGAAAAAGAACGCAAGGAGTTTGACGCCTGCGTGCGCTTCATTCAGCAGCGGCAACTGCAAATGGCCTTAGTCGACGTCGAGCACCTGTTCGGCGGCGAGCGGATTGTTTTCTACTTCTTGTCGGAGAAGCGCGTCGATTTCCGGGAGTTGGTCAAAGACTTGGCTCGGGAATTTCAAACGCGAATCGAAATGCGGCAAATAGGCGTCCGCGACGAAGCGAAGTTGTTGGCCGACTATGGCGACTGCGGCAAGCCGGTCTGCTGCAACACGCACATGACGAGCATGCCGCCCGTGTCGATGCGAATGGCCAAGCTGCAAAAGTCGACGCTCGATCCGTCCAAGATATCGGGCCGGTGCGGGCGGCTCAAATGCTGCTTGCGTTTCGAGCAAGATGTCTATGAAGAATTTCAGCAGCAATTGCCCCAGCCGGGCGCCCGCATCCTCACCCGCAAAGGTCAAGGACGGGTGCTCGCCCAAGAAATCCTGGCCCGCAAAGTGCTCGTGGAGTTCGAAGACGGCCGGCGGATCATCGTGGCCGCCGATGAAATTCTGACACCCCTATGATGACAAATAATTGCGGCCACGGATGAAACACGGATCAAACACGGATGGTTTCCGTGTTGATCCGTGTTTCATCCGTGGCTGTTTGAATTTTGGACTTGAGATTTTCGGATCTGGATCATGACTATGTTTCATGCCGGACTTGCCGAGGTGGTGCGGCGAGATCCCCGATTTGCCTACGAAGCCTACGAATTCCTGTACGAGGCCCTGAACCATACGCAAAAGATGCTCGGGCGCCTGCCATCCGGCGAAGTGGCCGAAGGAGCGGAGCGCCAGCATCACGTCAGCGGTCCCGAGCTGCTGACAGGCATCCGCGACTTGGCCTTGAGGGAGTTCGGCCTCATGGCCCGCACGGTCTTCCACATGTGGGGCATTCGGCGCACCGACGATTTTGGCGACATTGTCTTCAATCTCGTGGAAGCGGGCCTCATGAACAAGACCGACGAGGACACCCGCAAGGATTTCCATGACGTTTTTGACCTCGATCAAGCGCTCGTTCAGGGCTACCGAATTGAATTAGAGGAAGCGGAGTAGGTCAGAAGCCACGGATGAAACACCGATCAAACAGGATCAGTTTCCGTGTTTCATCCGTGTTCAATCCGTGGCTCCCTCGGTAAACAAAGGTATCCCCTTGGATCCGATCCGCAGGTCAAATCCGCAGGTTCGACGCTTGATCTTGGCTGCCGGGCTCTTTGTCGCTTGGATCGGCTTTCTAGCGCTTTTGGCTGCGACCGCCACTCAACCTGTCGTCCTCTCTCGCCCCCAATTCTTGGTCTCCAAAGTCGACGTGATCGCCCAAGTGGAGCAGGGCAAAGACGGCCCGGACATGGAGGTAACTGTTAGGGAAGTACGCTGGCCCGCAAAAGGAACGGAAGACCAGGTCGGCAAGACAATTACGATCCTCAACTTAAAACAGTGCGACGGTTGGCAGGGACCGGGACCTTACATTCTGCCCCTTCGAAAGGATAAGGACACCTTTGTGGTCGTATCGCCCCCCATGTCTCCCGGATTCGAGCCGCTGAAAGTCCGCCCGCGGATTTACCGAGAGACGCCGGAAACGCTGCGGCAGTTGAATGAAATTACGGCGGGCAAGGAAGAGTAACAATTCGTTTCACAGCTTCGTTCATGAAGCGAATCACGAATATTGAGTTTCTGGTAACCTTGTAGCAATTCTCGGTGAATTGCCACAGCGCGCCAAACTGGGAAATGGCGCGCTGCCAAAAAAAGCGCGGACGTCAAGCATTTTCCATTCGACCCCCCCACAGCGCGCCAAATAGAGAAATGGCATCCTGTGGCAAAATCTTCGGGAAAAACTGGGTATTTTTGGGTTTTAGCCGGCATTTGGCGCGCTGTGGTTTCCTGGGCCTACTGCCGAACAAGCGGACCCCCTTCCTTTGGCGGCCAGCTGTCCCTTTGGAGTGCCGGCTCTCGATGTCAGTAGGCGAAAATGCTTGGAAGTTCACATTTCCTCCTGGCCACATTCCCAGCACGTGGCCGGGAGGCAGGCGAATCGCAACAGCTTCCGAGGCAAGGAATTCCAAACCAGCGAGCCGGCCTGGTGGCCAGTTTTGGGGTCAGAGACGGAAGCCGTAGGCAGGCGCGTTCTTGCGACCTGGCTTGGGGAAGAGCAGCATGCGGAGGTAGAATTAGAAGTTATGATGCATTCCGAACCGGCTGATTCGATCTTGGCCAGCCGATAGGTTTCATCTGCTTTTTTTTCGCTCGGAGATGTCTGATTCAATTGAGATCATATGAGCACACGATTACTACGTTCCAGCTTATCATGAATCCACACACGCTGTCGGTTCGTACTTGCTGGGGCCACCCATCAAATCCGTCTACCTTACTCCGGGAGCATCCGAATGTGTTTGTGGCCTGACTTTTGGAGAGATTGAGTCGGGTAAAACCTTGTTCTACAATGCGCGATAGTGGCTAAGTTGGGACCGATGTTTGAAGAGAAGTTTTTTGGTCGTGCTGATTCTGATTGCTGCGAGGAAGACGAAAAGGCTATCGAAAATGGATTACTCCCTCGAATTAGGGACGAGTCAGCGCGCGACAAGCTGAGAGACAAATTGCCAGAATTGGCGAGAGAGGTTATGGCGAAACCACGCTTTTGCTAAGCAGTATGCCCACACTGCGAAACGACTGTAGCCATAATGCACGGGCAGCTAATCTACCGACCGCCTGCAGCGCTGGCCTCAACCGGCCCTTCTAAGGCACAAGCTCCCGTCTCTGTAGATACTACTCGGCAATCCACGGCGAGCCTTAAACTTTCCCGGGGGCAGAGCAAACGTTACTTTGGGGAATAGCTTCTATCGTTCTTGGGTGGACGATTATCGTACCGCTACTCGGTCTTTGCGTTTACATGGGCACTTCTGACCTAGCAAAGCAGGAACAGGTGCGAATTCCAGGAAAGGCTACCATCGGGGTAATCCTGTCCCTTTTATTTGGCATCTCTCAAGGGATTGCCGTCCTTGTTCATTTTGCGAAATAAGCCGGAAACCTCGCCCAAGTTGTCGATCGTGTCGCCATCGGCGCCAAGTCATGAATAGCTTGACTCATGGCCACACCGTTCCAGTCACGTGAAGATCGCATAGCTTTTCCTTAATCATCTCCACAAGTTGCTGACTGGCCTTGAGGCCTTCGATTTCTTCTCTGGTAATCACGATCATCCGCACTCCGTCTTTCAAAGCTTTGGCGACCACCTGGTGTGCCTCGGCTCGATCTTGAGCATTGCCGGTGATGCCTTTCGCGGCCAACAGGATACCGAAGTCTAACGCACTGTCCCGAATCTTGGTAATGAACCAGCTAACCTCCATGCTACCAACGGGCTTGGACCAGTTCTTGCACTCGACAAGAATGATAGCTTTGAAAGACCTCAAGCCCGCTGGGTGGAGATCGTTCCAAAACGCCAGGTCAATTTCTTCGGTATGAAACTTGTTCCTCTTGTTCCTTCGGGGATGGGAAAGGCCAGGAATCTTCCCAAAAAGGTATAGCGCAAGGTCCTCGTAAGCCTTGCCTCTGTCCGCTGTCGTCTTCGCCGTATCAGCACAGTGGAGGTGTTGCTTAATGAACCTTCGGGAGTAAGAGGGCATTTCAACCTCTCCCGTCAAGCCGCTCACTCTGAAGTTTCCGAATTAAATCTCCAAACGCGGTATCTCTGAGGGACACCAGAAAGTCCTCGGCAGAAATGAGGAGGATATGAGGGTGCAGGTGTTTGAGCCGGTGTGCCTGGGGGGCGGCTTCACCATAGATGACGAGGGCCCAACTTATTATTCCCGGGCCGAAGGCATCGGAGAATCGTTTTACGAGGGCATCAAGTTCCCCTTGTCCTGGAAGGTTTCCTTTTACCTCAATCAGGAACGGGTTCTGAATCCAAGGCTCGAGGTCGTTGCACCACACGGCAATGTCGATGCTCCTCGCATCCCCCTGCCTCTGGCCGACCGAGAGAGTGGAAATACCGCTGGCCTTGAGGGCTTCAACGACAATATCTTGCAGGAGGCGCTCATTGTCCTTGCTTCCTGGTTGTGGCTTGATCCGGCGCAGCCTTGCGAGCAAGGCGTCAGCACCGTCTCCCAACGGCTGCGTTTCCTTTTGCGTCGCTAGAGCGGAATTGTGGTGATGCGGCGCCGCCAGAAACTGCGCGAGACCGAAATCAAGAGCCGCAAAATTATTAGGCTTGGCACGAAGGTATGGAATCCCTGTTTCCGCGCCCAGAGATGTTGCCTCTTCATCAGCCGCAATGATCAGAGTTGGTTTCTTCAGGCCTTGAGCGACGCCGACTTCGATAAGAACATTCCTGCTTTCCTCTCGCCCAGCGAGGACCGCGATGACGACATCTGCTCGATCGATGGCCTCCCTGACAAGCCTCGAAAGGGAAGCCCCAGGTAGATCCATTTCATCCAACGCAAAAGCATTCGTGCCATGCTTCTGTAGCAACTGACGGATTACCGAAGTGTCTGTGCCAGGCGGAGCGGCAATAAAAGCAATCCGTTCACCTCTGGTGGGAGACTTGGCAGATTTTTTCCTCCGCTTTGGTCTGGTATGCGCGCTGCTCATATTTCTCCCTCTTATTTTATTTGATTATACCACTGATCCGATGAACGGCACAAATCCCGTATCCCCAAGCGGGTTCAAAAGGATAGTGAATGCAAAAAAAAGACGGCTCCGGAGTCGCTGCCGGAGCCGCCGATGAAAGTTTCCGTCGTCGCCGCTCAGCTCACAATCTCAAGCACCGGTTCGCCTTGGACCAACTCACGCGGTTGATTGAGGTGGTTGTACACGATGGTGCTCGGGTCGATGCCGACGCTGTAGTAGATGGTGGCGAGGAGCTCGCGGGGGTGGACGGGTTTTTCGATGGGGGCGGAGGCGGTCTTGTCGGATTTACCGTAGACTAGGCCGCGCTTGACGCCGGCGCCGGCGATAACGCCGGTGTAGCAATAGGGCCAGTGATCGCGACCGTCGTCGTTGTTGTCGTTGCCGCTGGTGCTGACGCCGCGCTGGGGGCTGCGGCCGAACTCGCCCACGGCCACTACCAGCGTTTCCGAAAGCATGCCCCGCTCGTCCAAGTCGCCAATCAGGGCAGAGAGGCCGACGTCCAGCATCGGGCCGGCCTGGTTCTTCATGCGATTGGTCAGGCCGACGTGGACGTCGAAGGAGTGATTGTCCGAGTTGGCGACTTTGGGCCAATTCACTTCGACAAAGCGCGTGCCGGCCTCGATAAGGCGGCGGGCCAAAAGCAGGCTTTGGCCAAAGGTGTTCTTGCCGTAACGTTCGCGCGTGGCGGGCCTTTCCTTGGCCAGGTCGAAGGCATTGCGGGCGCGGCCGGAAATCACTAGACCCAGCGCTTTGCTGTAATACTCGTCCAGGTCGTACTTGGAAGTGGCTTTTTCCAAATCGGGCATGCCGGCGGTGATCTGATCGCGGAGCTTGGCGCGGCGCTCCAACCGCATTGACGACACCTCGGCTCGCAGTTTGAGATCGTCGACCGTGATATGGTCCATCTTGTTCAAGTCCATATCGTCGCCCGGCGGGTAAAGGTAATACGGGTCGTAAGCCCGGCCCAAGAAGCCGGCCGTACCCGCCTTGCCGACCACGTTGCTTTCCTGCAGCGGCCGCGGAAGCATGACAAAAGGCAGCATCGGCACCACGGGCGGCTTCAAGCGAACGATGTTGCTGCCGACGTTGGGGAAGTCCTTGGGGCTGGGCGGTTCCAATTGGCCCGACGGGCTGACTTTGTCGGCCGTGTAGCCGGTCAGCATCTGGTAGATAGCCGCGGTGTGGTTGAACAGCCCGACGGGGGTGTAGCTCATAGAACGGATCAAGGTCAGCTTGTCCAGCACCTGGGCGAACTTGGGCATAACCTCGGTGACTTTGACGCCGGGCAGCTTGGTGTCGATCGCCTTGAAGACGCTGCGGACGTTGTCGGGAACATTGTCCTTGGGGTCCCAAAGGTCGAGATGGCTCGGCCCGCCTTGGAGGTAGACCAGGATGACGCTCTTGGCTTTGCCGAATCCGGGGCCACCGGTGTAGTTCTGCTTGGCGGTGGCTTTTTGCCAGCTGAAGAGGTTGGCCAGGCTGAAGCCAAAAACCGCGGAGCCGCCGACGCGAAGCAACTCACGCCGAGTGATGCCGTCGCAAGTATCCTTCCCTGTGAAACCGGGAATGACTAACATGGGTAACCTCCGGAGACAATTGACTGAAACTGGCGAGCTTGGTGGCGGGGAAAAAACCGGGGGAGCCAAGTCGCCAACTCCCCTGATTGAAGCATAGATAGTATATCCAGAGAGTTCCAAGGTCGTCAAATCAATTCATCGGCGAAAACGAGTTTTTTGATGAGGGACGAGGATAAGTCTAGGGCCTTGCTTAAGGACGCCGCTCGATGATTGCCAGATATTCTCGCACCGCTTGTTGATCGACGCTCGAAGTCAGTGCATGCAGCGATTGTTCCAGCGACTCGACCAATTCCTCAAGCGTTGTCGCTTTGAATTCTGGAGACTCCCAAAGCTCACGCGTAATTTGATCACGCTCTCCGTCCTCATCATCAACAAAGGATCTGACGGACCAATGAGTTGAACTAAATCCGATGGAAATTGAAAAGATGATTGAGCGCTCCCCACTACTGTCACGCCAAATAGCAAAGCCTAGTAATAATCCTGGCATGTCGCCATCACTAAGCGTGATGCCGCGCGGTTGGGTCCACGAACGAGCTCTTGTGTCGAGATAAAGCCGATACCCGAAGGACTGCAGTTGTCGCTCGGTCTTCGCAAGGGCTTCGAGCACAATTACCACATGTTTGCTGGCAGCGTCCATAGTGAGTTCCCAGGTTTTGGTCTTTCATTCATGTCCCAGGAATCCACGAAGAACTTCAGGCGGTGCGGGACGAAACGAGTGCGGCTCCATCGTCCAGCTGGCGCGGCCTTGGCTCAGGCTGCGGACCTTTTCCGAATAATCGAAAGTTCGGGCCAAGGGGATGAGAGCTTCGATGACATGCCACTTGCCGCGGTTGTGCACTTCGGTGATTTCGGCCCGGCGGGCATTTAGATCGGCCGTCACGGCGCCCAGATGTTCCTCCGGGACCATGACTTCCAAGTGCATGATGGGCTCCAGCAGCTCGGCGTTGTTCTTGAGAGCCTGGTTGACAGCATCGGCGCCGGCAGCCTCGAAGGCCATTTCATTGGAGAGCTGCAGGTCCATGACGCCATCCACGATCGTTGCCCGAACGCTGATCACGGGAAAACCCAAGTCGCCGGATTGCAGAGCGCTGCGAATTCCATTTTCAGCGGCTGCCAGGAATTCCGGAGTCAGTCGGTCCGGCTTGATTCGGCTGCCGACGGTAACCGGTTGTTCGCCTTTGAATGGTTCCAGCTGGACGGTGACTTTGGCGTACGCCCCGGCAGCGCCCGGTTGCCGGAACTCGCCTTGCACAGTGACGGGTGCGCGCAAGGTTTCGCGATAGCTGACCAAGGGTTGCCCGACCCGGACCTTCAAGCGGAAATCACGCTCCATGCGGTTTTGCTTGATCTCCAAATGCAGCATGCCCATACCGTTCATGAGAGTTTGCCCGGTCTCCGGATCGACCTTCCAGGAAAAGGTCGGGTCTTCCTTTTTCAGGCTGTTCAGAGTGTCGATTAGCTTTTGCTTGTCGGCGGAGGATTCCGGCTCGATGGATCGGCTGATGACGGTGTCGGCGAAGCGGATCGTTTCCAGAAGGATCGGCTGCTGGGCATCGCACAAGGTGTCGCCGGTGATGGAATCGCGGAGGCCAACCAGGGCAACGATGTCGCCAGGGGGCGCCTGAGGAAGCTCTTCGCGGTGTTTCGGATCGGCGAAGATATGGTAAATCTTACTGACCATCTCCTTGCGGTCCTTGCCGGGATTGAGCGGCCGGCTTTGGGCCTTGAGGGTGCCGGAATAGATGCGAAGGTAGAACAACTCGCCGTGCGGATCGGCCACGACTTTGAAGACCAGACCGCAAAAAGGCTCCTTCGGATCGGGCTTGCGTTTTTCTTCCTTATCTTTTTTCTTGGGGTTGATACCGTCAACGTGCCTTGCCCCACTTGTGGCATGGTCAATCAGCTGTTATTCGAAACAAGCGGGACTGTTCGCAGCGTGAAACCTTACAAGACGCCCCGCCACCGTTTGGAACCATCGCTCAATTGATGTAGATTGGCATTTAGCGCTACAAGTTATTGATGTTTCGCGCCCACTCCTGAGGGAAGATTTTTCATGGCCCGCAAACGCACTGCTAGTGAAGCCAGCCTGAAACCGGACCCGGTCTATAATTCCAAGTTGGCCAGCAAGTTCATCAACTGCCTGATGTGGCAGGGCAAGAAGGCCACCGCCCAGCGCGTCTTCTATCACGCTTTGGATCAAATCAAGAAGCGCATTGCGGACGTCAACCCGATCGAGGTTTTCACTCAGGCGGTCGAGCACGTCAAGCCCACGGTCGAGGTTCGGTCCAAACGGGTCGGCGGCGCCACCTATCAGGTGCCCATGCAAGTCAACCGAACGCGACAACAGAGCCTGTCCATTCGCTGGATCATTCACGCCGCCCGCGCCAAGGCCGGCCGTCCCATGTCGATCCGCTTGGCGGAAGAGTTGATGGCCGCCTATCGCCGCGAAGGTGACGCCATGACCAAACGCGAAAACACCATCAAAATGGCCGAATCCAACAAGGCCTTCGCCCACTTCGCGTGGTAGCGCCAATCAAAAGACACAAAGAAAAGAACAAAGTAAGATAACTGGACATGGTGCGCGGCGCCGGTCCGTGTCTTCCTTTGTGTCCTTAATGTTCTTTTGGTCCCTCTTGGAACTCCTATGCCCCCCTTTGAACTAAGCAAGGTCCGCAACATCGGCATCATCGCCCAC